>Ga0209192_10000933_pt1 | contig 25222 bp, 14 predicted proteins | sample ArcticOcean_MG_C_11_FD_187433 | JGI IMG/M metagenome (GOLD analysis project Ga0209192, IMG submission 187433) | Marine microbial communities from western Arctic Ocean - ArcticOcean_MG_CB2_154 (SPAdes) (version 2) | ecosystem: Environmental > Aquatic > Marine > Oceanic | place: Arctic Ocean... | reverse complement strand
TAACGTGGGAGATGGTACTGATCCTGTTAAACCAGCAGTAGCTGCTACAGGTGGTACTGTCACAACATCTGGAATATATACGGTACACACTTTTACCTCGTCTTCAAACCTTGTAGTAACTACTGGTGGTAATTCTTTTGAATATCTAGTTGTTGCTGGTGGCGGTGGAGGTGGCGCTGGCCTTGGCCCATCTTACAATGCTGGGGAAGGTGCTGGCGGCGGCGCTGGTGGATTTAGGGGTGTATCTACTACAACTATAGGCACTGGTACTTTCCCTGTTGTGGTAGGTTCCGGTGGCGCAGGTAGCACTTCGCATGATGCAAAAGGGACTACTGGTGCTAATAGCTCCTTTAACTCAATTATATCTTTAGGTGGCGGCGGTGGTGGATCACGTTCAAGCCATCAAGGTTTAGATGGAGGATCGGGTGGCGGCGGCGGTCAACGAGATAACACCAATGATAACTTTGGTTTAGGTACAGCAGGTCAAGGAAATAATGGTGGCAACGGCGGCTATGCAGCTGGACTGTCTGAGGGCGGTGGCGGTGGCGGTGGCTCAAGTTCTATTGGTGGCCCTGCATTAAGTGGCGGAAACACAGGTGGTTCTGGAGGCAATGGTAGTTCTTGGAACTCTCTCTTTACCGGAGCAGGCGGCGGCGGTGGCGCAGGGGCAAACAATGCAGGTACTGGTCAAGCAGGCGGCGGAAATGGCGCAACAGGTGGGAACAATGGTAGTAATGCCACGGTGAATACGGGCAGCGGTGGCGGAGGCGCAGGCGGCAGCGGTGGTAACGGCGGCTCAGGTATCGTTATCATCCGTTACTTAACAGTATAGGAGACACATAATGTCAGGATACATAGGCGTACAGCCCGTCCCACAGGCAACACAGACAAGAGATGCATTTACTTGCACTGCAAATCAAACTAGCTTTCCAACGGGCGGATTCACTCCTGGATTTCTTGATGTGTTCCTCAATGGGGTAAAACTCGCAGCGGCTGATTATACAGCAACCAATGGTTCGGATGTTATCCTAGCTACTGGTGCTGCACTTAACGATGTATTGGAAGCAGTAGCTTACACTACCTTTGAATCAGCAGTAGCATATAACATTACAGATGGTGGTTTTGCCAACAGTGTTTATACAACTGCTCAAACTATAAATGGAGGATCGGCAAGTGGCTGATAAAATTCAAATACGCCGTGATACGGCTGCTAACTGGACATCTGCCAATCCTACACTTGCTCAAGGTGAATTGGGTTTAGAGACAGACACGAGTAAGATAAAGGCAGGCACAGGCTCGACTGCGTGGACTAGCTTAGGATATTACACTCTGGGCGTATCAGGGGTTCCTGCGGCTAGTATTACAGGTACAATCTCTCAGTCTCAATTAGCTGCTGAAGCCGTAAATGAAGCTAAGATGCAAGTATCTAATGCCCCAACTAATGGCTACATGCTCACAGCACAGTCAGGCAATACTGGCGGATTAACTTGGGCAGCGGCTCCGACTTCTAGCACAGACCACGGCGCTGTGGGGACTTACATTATAGGTAGACCAGCTAACTACACTAATTATGCACCGGGTGCCACAGCTTCTAGCCTTAAAGTTACAAGTATATTTAGAAATAACCAAGCGAGTTATGGAACTTTATATGACAATGTCGCTTGGGATACTAATGTAACGCCAACTTCAGTGTCGGGTACTTGGAGGGCTATGTCTCATTGTTCATATATTTCAAGCAACACAGGTGGCATAGGCTTATGGGTGAGGATATCATAATGAGCATAACAATCACACAAATCCGTAACGCACAATCAATGAACGCTACTAACACTAGTATTGACGTTGAGATTAACCACCCAGACTACGGCTGGATACCCTACCTTCTGACCGATTATGACACTGACACAACCATCGACAACGATGCAGTCATGGCTCTCATTGGTACAGACTTCGCAGCATACGTTGCTCCTACTGCTGAAGAACTAGCAGCAACAGCGGCGGCACAGGTACGCAGCCAACGTGACCAACTGTTACTTGAGGTTGATGCCTTTGTGGGCAACCCACTTCGCTGGGCTGCTCTATCATCTGACAAGCAGGCTGAGTGGGCTACTTATCGTACTGCCCTCTTGGATGTCCCACAGCAAGCTGGGTTCCCAGATGTAACTTGGCCTACGAAGCCTTAGAGTACTACATGAGTTGTAATTCTCTAAGTTCCTTATAGGGGGGTCTAAGGATCCCCCTTCGGATTAATTAACATATAACAATATCACGAGGATATACATGCGCAATATTACTTATGAGGGTCCATCTACTCCCTTGTCTCAAGAATTAGATGAAATGAAGTACAGACAAAAGGGAGAGACCTTTGATGGTAAGATTAAGCGTATTGCACGATCTTTGTGTGATAGTGTGGAACACCAATGGATACTAGAAGATATCATTGGTCTACAACGATTCCTCCCAGCCGGTAGAGTACAGTCTGCGATGGGTGCAGGTAAGCTTGTTACTGCTTACAACTGTTTTGTATCAGGTGAGATTAAAGATAGTATGGATTCTATTATGGATCGTGCTAAAGAAGCAGCAGAAACAATGCGAAGAGGGGGTGGTATAGGTTATGATTTCTCTAAAGTACGCCCTAGAGGTACTCAAATCAAGTCATTGGAGAGCCAAGCAAGTGGGCCTATCTCTTTTATGTCTATCTTTGATGCAGTATGCCAAACAATTAGTAGTTCCGGTCATAGGCGTGGGGCTCAAATGGGTGTACTCCGTATTGACCATCCGGATATTGTTGACTTCATTACTGCTAAACGTAATTCTGATAAGCTCACTGGTTTTAACATATCATTAGGCATTACTGATAAGTTCATGGAAGCTCTCTCTAAGGAAGACGATAGCTTTGATCTGGTCTTTGATGGTATTGTACATGAGACTGTCTCTGCAAAGGGGATCTGGGATCTAGCAATGGAGTCTACATGGGATTGGGCTGAACCTGGTGTCTTATTTATTGATCGTATTCAAGAAATGAATAACTTATACTACTGTGAGGACATCAGTGCTACTAACCCATGTGGTGAACAGCCTCTTCCCCCTTATGGTGCTTGTCTATTAGGTTCTTTTAACTGCACTAAGTATGTAATTAAAGATGAAAGCAATGAATACACATTTAACTTTGATCAATTTAAAGATGACATACCTCACATTGTTCGTGCCATGGATAATGTTGTTGATCGTACTATCTATCCGCTAAGGGAGCAAGAAGATGAGGCAAAGAATAAGCGGAGAATGGGACTCGGCGTTACAGGTCTTGCTAATGCAGGCGAGATGCTTGGATTCGAGTATGGCTCTAAGCCGTTCCTGCGATGGATGGAAAAAGTCTTCGCCTGTCTCAGAGACAACACCTACTACGCATCAGCAAAGCTTGCAGAAGAGAAAGGAGCATTCCCACTCTACCGTGAAGAATACTTAAAGGGTAATTTTATTCGTACACTTCCAGCATTTGTCCAGAAGGAGATTCGAAAGCATGGTATTAGGAACAGCCACCTCACATCTATTGCGCCTACTGGGACAATCTCCCTCGTGGCAGATAATGTTAGTGGAGGAATCGAGCCAGTCTTTTCACATTCATACGAGCGTACCATCCAGACTTTTGACGGACCACGTTACGACAACGTTAAGGACTATGCTTTTGCAAGAGGAGTTGCAGGACGAAAGGCAGATGACATTTCAGTTTATGAACACTTAGCTGTTTTGACTCTAGCCCAGCACTACATTGACAGTGCTTGTTCTAAAACTTGTAATGTGGGAGGTGATGTTAGCTATGACGATTTCAAACGTGTTTACGAAACGGCATGGAAAGAGGGGGCCAAGGGCTGTACCACATTTAGGATCACAGGCAAACGCTACGGAATCTTCAATGAGACCGTGGAAGCGGAAGCGGAGACAGAGGGCCAGATTGAAATCCCTTCAGAGGCGGATGGAGAGAAAGCAGAGGCGTGTTTTTTTGATCCGACTACTGGGCAGCGAGAATGCTCGTGAGTTATTAGATTAAAATAGGAGGTAGCGATGCCACAACAGATTATACCGATTACAGATCTAGCATCAGCGGGTCTTGTGCAAGATACTCCAGCAGTGTCGCTACCACCTAATGTCTTCTCAGATGTTAAGAATGTTCGTTTTAGTGGAAAGGGTATTAAAAGGTTCCCATCCGATGTGGACAAACTATTATCACTTACAAACGTTAAGTACGTTGCATTTTGGCCCTCAACACTTGGGGATCGATACGTAGTCATCACAGATAACAGCACTAACACAACCTTCACAGTATACGATGATAGTTTTTCTGTTGTCTCTGCACAGGGTGGTGTTAACACTGGAGTAACTGGTGGTGATTGGCAACATACTTTGTTTAATGGTGGTTACCACATCATCTTTAACAATGGTAACTCCACACCTGTCTTCCTACGGGATGATGCTGTGGGAGTTACTCCATTGCCTGGATGGGATTCCTATGCCATTGAAGAAGAGATGACTTCTTTTGAGCACGATGGTTCTTCGGGTTCTATTGAAGTTAAGAATACAGTGTTTACAGATCCAGGTGCAGGTAACTCAATATCAATTAAGATTACAGCACTGCCTCGTAACATATCTACACCAATACACACCGAAACAGTTACCATAAACTCTGCAGGTGTTGTATCTCCGGATGCAACATTGGTGAATATTGGTACAATCTCTGGGGTTAATTACGGAAACAATCTTTTTAACTTTACACCAGACACATCTTCTGGTGGTACTGTTTACAATGTATTTGTAACAACCACCCCTGTGTCCACTGTTACAGCAGGTGTTGTAAGATCTTATGGAAACCTCATAGTTGCAGGTAACCTAAAGGAAACAGGTGGTCGTACCCTTACAGGTACTGTTAGAACCTCTGATGTTGCAGGTCCAGGATTTATACCTCAGAATTGGAATCCATTTAAGAGGGGAGCTAACACTGCAGACGAGTTTGTCTTAGCTTCTACAGGTACTATTCAAGATATGGCAGAGCTGCAAGGTGTGCTTTATGTATATACAGACTCATCTATACACTCTATGCAGCAAACCAACTCACCTGTTGTACCCTTTCAAATTGCTACAGTAACTGACAACTACGGGGTTAACAACACAGATGGTGTTATCGAAGTAGATGGTAAGCATATTGTGTATGGAAGCAATGATTGCTATGTGTTTGCAGGGCATCCTGGATCTATCTCATCTATTTCTGATGGGCGTGTGAGGAACTTCTTTCGTAATAACGAAACAATTAAGAGTGTTAGGTTTAATAAGTATGATGAGATTTGGTTCTGGTCTGTCTCAATCATATACGTGTGGAACTACCGGAATAATGTGTGGACTAAGAGAGATTTACCAACAGCTACAAATGCAATGTCTGCAATTAGAGGAGACCTACTTCTTTCAGCACCTACAAAACTAGTTGGTGTAGATGGTAGCTCATTCTTATCAGGTGCTTTCCTAGAACGTAAACGTATGGCAGTAACCCCTGAGTTTGATACTGAGAGTGTGTCTGGCATGGCTCTATTATTTGATGGTCCTTCTAAAGTTAACATAAAGTATGATGGCAGTGATAAGGTTGGTGAGTCAATTAACTTCTCATCTAACGCTGCAATACCCTTTGACACCTCTCTTGAATACAAAGCAGATGTTAGGTTTAATGGTCGGTTTTTAAACTATAGGATTGAAAGTCAATCTAATGAAGTGACGCTTGATTGGAACCTTACAGGCTATCAGATTCAAGTCAGTAAGGGAGGCAGTCGATAATGGCAATTATCAGACCACCATTTACCGGAGATGCAACCTTAGACTCTTGGACAAATCAAATAACCCAAGCTATTAATATGGGTAGTGCTTTACCAGGATCTCAAGGATCATCTTCTGCATCAAGCTCATCTGGACCAACAGGTAACACTGCGATCTATCTGTACCAAAGGACTACAACAAACACAGCTCCAACTAGACCTACCAGTGTTTCATATAACTATACAAACATTGGAAGTGTAACTATTGCAGCTAATAATGGATGGGTGGGGGCAATCCCAGCATCAGGTGGTAAGTACCTTTGGATTACATTTAGATATGTATCAAGTTTAGAAGATACAATAACTGATTCAAACACTTGGAACACTGTAGCTCTATTGTCTGAAGATGGTAATGATGGTTCCCCAGCACCTAGATCTCTTTCTAGGAGGGTGTACTTCCCATCTTCATCTGGAGCACCTAGTTCTCCAACTGCTACAGTTACATGGGCAACCCTTGCACTCTCTGGGTTAACTTCAGGGTGGTCAGAGACTGCCCCAACAGCTAGTGCAACTTCAACAACTTTAGTTTACTTCTCTGATTTTATATTTACAGATGATACTGGGGCAGCTACAACTAGTGCATCTACTGGTAATGCCCCAAAGGTAAGTGTTTCTTTCTCAGGTATTGTAACATTTGAAAATGGTGACTTTGAACTTGATGGGAACACTGTTACTGGTATTGATGCTAGTAACATTACAGATAGCACTATCACTGGGACTAAGTTAGCTTCAACAAATATAATTACATCTTCTGCTCAAATCAGCAATCTTGTAGTTAACACAGGGCAGATTACTAATGGTGCTGTGAGTAATAAGTTTGCTGCTTTTACTGCAGCTAGTATAACACCAACTTCAACATATCAGTTAATAAAAGATGTATCTATTACTTCTAATGGTAACCTTACATCAATCATGTTTAACTGTGGTTTAAATGGATCTAACTCGGTTCAATTTGACATTAGACTTGATACAGTGTCTCAACGTGTCTTCAATGCATCCTCTGGATTCTATACAGATGGAACTACGCACACATACCACGAACAAATGGTAACCTTAGCTATGACATTAACACCTACCGCAGGAACTAGGGTTGTTTCAGTTTATGCACGACTCAATGGGGGTTCCCCTTCAAGTCCAACTATACAAAACAGATACCTTGAAACTACGGAGTTAAAGAAATGATTAGACTACTAAGTGGTCCTGAGCTTGCAGATCAATGGCACAAGTTAAAGCCTTTGGTTGAAAAAGCATTAGTGCATGGAGGTGGAGTTGTGACATCTCACGGACTCTTCCTGCAATGCTTAGGTGCTGTGGGTCAGTGTTGGATAAGAGAAGAGGGTGAAGTTTGTATAACTCGCTTTGAAGAAATAGAAGGTAAGAAACAGTTAGCTGTAGTTGCCTGTACATCTTTTGGTTGGTTCACTCATGGCCCTGAGATACTAAAAATACTTGAGGATTTCGCACGTTTCAATGACTGCAAAAGAACTGTAGTCTATGGGCGCAAAGGTTGGGCTCGTGCTCTCAAACAATATGGATACAATGAGCCGTTTATAACGCTCACGAAGGAGGTTTAATATGTCAGGTGGTGGTAGCGATCAAACAAGTACAACAGGTTTACCAGATTGGGCTCGGCCCTATGTTCAAGATAGCTTAGAGAGTGCAGTAGACCTGTATGGTACAGGTGCCTATGAGAATGTTGCAAAACTTACTCCTGAGCAAATTACTGCTATGGAGAAACAAAAAGAACTAGGCGGTACGGGAGGTGTGTACGACAAGATTGCAGAGGATAGCTATGGAGCTACTCAAGCATATCGTGATGCAGCTAGTGGTACTGGTATGTTTGGGGCTGACGCCTTAGGCAAACAGACTTCTGCTATGAAAGACAGTATCGGAACTGCAGTTAGTGATATCCTTGGACAACAGAGGGGTCAGTTTAGCCAATCAGGTAACCTTGGTGGTGCTAGAGCACAACAGTCTATGGACTCATCTGCTATGAAAGTAGGTGGTGATATGGCTGCAGCTGAGCTTGCTAGTCGTCGTTCAGCAGCATTGTCTGGAGCTGGTGGTGTGCTAGGTGCTGGTAGTGGACTTCAAAGTCAGTTTGGTGCAGGTGCTGGTATGCTAGGTAGTGTTGGTTCAGCAATTCAACAACAGAATCAAAACGAAGGTGATGCAGCCTATCAAGGTATTCAACGATTGTTTGGTCTATATGGCTCTCCTGCTTTGGGAAGCACAAGCACCCAATCAGGTGGAGGTAAGTAATGAGGCGTATAATTCAAAAGTATCAAGAGGGTGGTGTGGTTCAACCTGCAGTCAACACTGGTCTACCTCAGGGTGGTAATGCAGCTGCAGCTATTCAGAGCTACTTAGGTGGTAGTTCTGGGGGTGTCTCCGGTCCATTGTCTTATACAGGCAGTGGTGGTGGGGATATCCCTGATTATAAATCACTTGCAGAATCTCGTTCAGCACTGAGGAGATCCCTAGCATCTTCTGGTTTAACCGAATCAATTCAAAACTCTATTATGAATGAAGCAGATGTTATTAACACGAATATTACACAGACTACTGCTGGTAGATCAGGCGGTGGTAACAAAACTACTTATGGTGGTCACAAAGATGTAGCACACGTAAATATAGATAACGCATTTAACGACTATCAAAATGATTTACGATATGGTGTAGTAGATGCTGATGGTAATATATCAGGGGCTCGTCCAGAGGATAATCCAGGTTATAACGCAGATTTGGCTGCTGCATGGGCTGAACGGAATGCTGATAATCCTAATGTTTCTACAGCAAATATGTCTCCAGAAGAGATAGCTGCAAGATCCATGCTTTCTTCTGGTATTAAAAATATTCAGGGTGGTTACAATCAAAACGATCCTACAACAGGGTTTACTGGTGCTATCAAAGATGCTTATGGTGGCATTACCAGTGGTTTAAATAACGCTATTAATGAGAATGCTCTTGTAAGACTATTACCTGGATCTTCTTTCCTAGCCGCATTGGCCCCAGAGATAAGCACTTACGAACCCACACCAACATCTACCCCATATGTTGCTCCATATGTTGCGCCCCAAAGCTCTGGTGGTGACAGGGATCAAAACAGGGCTCTGAAAGAACTTCTTGATAGTAGTAACTTAAAATCAAATAGATCTGTTGGCTGGGATTCAGCTGTTGGAAATACAGGTGGTAAGGTTAGTCATAATAATATTGGTAATAACCCACCAGCAGGTCCACTATCTTACCTGAACACAGGTGGTATATCTGTAGCTAACACTGGTCTACGTGAAGATGAAATACGTCAGCGTCAAGCGATGCAGGCTAAGATTCAACCTAAACAACCTAACGCTTTAGATCAGATTGGTTCTAAACTCGCTATGGGTGCTGTTGATAAAGGTATTGGATCGGCAGCTTCTTCTCTAGCAGCTCAGGGAGGAATGATGGGTTCTCTTGGATCTGCTTTAGGTGGTACCGCTGCCACAGCTGCTACCGGAGGTCTTGGTGCAGGTATGATGGCAGCACTCGGACCTGTTGGGATTGGTCTTGGCCTAGGTAAACTCTTTGGAGTATTTAATTATGGGGGGAAAGTCCCCTATCCCAAACAAAAGAAGTCACCACTATCAGGAGAATGATATGATCGATAAAACAGATCCAACTAATAGGGATACTGTACCTGCGATGCTAACACCTGGGGAATTTGTCCTCAACAAGGAAGCATCAACTATGTTTGCCCCTGTAATAGAGCAAATGAATAGCGCAGGTTTACAGCATCGTGCAATGAAAAACATGGGTGGTGGTATTCAAAAATATAATGACGGTAGTACTGGTGGAGTTAAAGCCCCTATTATCCAAGACAGGTTTAAACCCCTTTTAGATTTCATAGGCAGTGGTGAAGGAGGTTACAACTCAAGTAATCGTGGAACAGCTAATGGTGAAATCATAGGGTCTCAGATGGAAACCACTTACAAAGGTAAGAAGCTATCTGAAATGACCATTAATGAGATTATAGAAGCTCAAAGTAAAACAGGCGCTGATAAGCTTTTTGCTGTGGGTAAATTTCAAATCATACCGACAACGCTAACAGAAGTTGTCAATGGTTTAGGGGTTTCTGGAGACACCCTTTTTACGCCTGACTTTCAAGATAAAGCTGGTGTATATTTAGCCACTCAAAAAAGGCCCATACTTGGGGAGTACTTGATGGGCGGTGACGTAGATGAAGAATTAGCATTGATGGAACTTGCAAAAGAGTGGGCTTCGGCACCACTTCCATATGATGTCATGGTAAATGGGACTTTACGTAAAGCTGGAACAAGCAGATACGGTGAAGGTAATGCCTCTCAACATAGCATACAAGAAGCTAGAGATGCTATACGCTCAGCGAGATCTGGGATATCTGGCTTTAATGTAAACCCTGAAGAAACTCCCCAAGTTGTAGCCCAAACAGCATCTGCACAACCTGTACCAGGATTTTTTAGTGGTGGTGGGTCTGATGGTGTAGGAAACCTTGGGGCTGTTGGTGATTTCTTTGGTGGAATTGGAAATGCTTTAGGTATTACTAATCAAGAAGACTTTGCAAAACCCAATGTTCCTAGTATGGGCAATGCTCCGAGTACTTCAAATACTTCAGCACCTGCAATATCTACTATGCCACAAGCTCGTCCAGAAAACCTAGTCCCACAGATGCAAGAAGCTCCACCAGAACCTCAAAGTTTTGCAGATGCTTTTAGTAACGCTCGTTCTGACATGGGAGCGGGAGGTACCTTTACCTTTCGTGGTGATGATTATTCTACTAATTATGCTGAAGAGAAAGCTGTGGTAGGTGCTAACATGGGTGGTTCTATCTATTTAAATACAGGTGGGCTATCTATAGATCAAATGGCTCGACGTAAGCTTCAAGATGATGTTGACAATGCTTGGTTTAAACGAAATGAGCGTGATGCTTTAACTAAGTTTGATCAAGCAGCCCTCAAGATAGATCAGGTGCCTCAAATGTTTGTACCCCCACAGATAGAGATGAGTCAGATGCCGCCCCCTATCACTAATAACTCTGATTTACCTCCGCAAACTGCAGATCCTAGTGTGGGTAATAGGATTTCACCTGATCTAATACCAATGCCAGCGGTTAACACTGATGAGTCATTACTACAAGGCTCATCTGGTAATATTAATAGGGAATTTGAAACCAAACAACTACGATTTGGTGTTCCAAAACCAGGATCAGGTCTAGGTGCTGAGACATTTGGTCAAGGTAATATATTTACTAATGGTCAAGGTGTTCGAGAGATCAGTGATCCAAGGGAACTTGGGGGCTCTGAGGGGTATGGTCAGACTGGTGATGATACTTCTCGTAGGGCTGCGGCTCAACAGAGGTTAATCACTCTCCGTGAGAACTTAATGGAAGGATCACCTGAACACATCAAGGTGTCTAACCTTATCACAGGTGCATTTACCCCATCGATGACAAGTTTAGAGGAGTTGATTAACTATGATATCCCAGCCTCTATGCAAGATACTAACAGGATGATGTCTAATAATGTACCTATGGGTGATGGTGTTCCTAATATGGTTGATAACATAATAAGGAGTAGGATACCAAACCCTGCAGATAATCCAGAATTTGAAACCAAACAACTACGATTTGGTGTTCCAAAACCAGGATCAGGTTTAGGTGCTGAGACATTTGGTCAAGGTAATATATTCACTAATGGTCAAGGTGTTCGAGAGATCAGTGATCCAAGGGAACTTGGGGGCTCTGAAGGATATGGACAGACTGGTGATGATACTTCTCGTAGAGCTGCAGCCCAGCAAAGGTTGATTGATCTTCGTGAAAACCTAGTTGCAGGATCACCTGAACACATTAAGGTATCTAACCTTATCACAGGGGCATTCACACCATCGATGACGAGCTTAGATGAGTTGGTTGATTACAATGTACCGGCTTCAATTATGAACTCTAATAGGATGATGGCTGGTAATGTGCCTATGGGTGATGGTGTTCCTAGTTTGGTTGAAGATATGATAAATAGTAGGATACCAAACCCTGCTGCTGATCTTGATGTTGGTCACCCAGATCGTGTGGCTGCTATTGAGGCCGGTACTCTTGAACCAACCAGTGCTGATTTTGACTGGGAAGAAACTCAAGTCAGACTTGCTAGTGAGCTTCAACGTAACAGATTAATGCAATCAGTTGCAGATGAAGGGGGTAAAACATTTGGTGGTGAAGGTTCTTTAAAGAATCAAGAGCTGAGGATTGCTGCTGAACTATCTGGTGTTCCTTTTCAAGATTATCCACCTATAGAATCATCAGATATTGCAGGTAGTTTACCTTCAGAACTGGCTAATGGTGCTGCTGTCATAGCTGGGTTACCTCAAGCCAAGGTTAACCCCACAGCTAACCTTAAAGTAGCTAATCAAATATCGTCTGCAGAAGAAGCTATTGCGCAGGCAAAGAAAAAACTTGCTGAAGTTGAAGCTGGTATTAGAAGTGCTGCTACAGCAGAACAAGTTGCAGAGTACGTAGAGATGGGTAAGAATGCTAAGGAAAGTCTTGCAACAGCTTCAGCTAACTTAGCAACTGCTAATGAATCTCAAAGCCAAATAGATGCAGTTAATACTGCTGCAGATAATGACAGGGCAAGTATTATAAGGAATGAGCAGGAGATGGCAGAAGTTGCTCGTGTTGCAGCTTTGAAAGCCTTGGGGTTATCTACAGAAGAAAAAACTAAAAAACCTCCTGGAATGACCAGTGGTCCTAAGCTTAGTATAGGGTCAAATGGAAATGTCTTAGATGCTAATGGTAATGCTATTGTTAATCTGACACCACAGGAAGCAATCACCGCCGATGCAGAAGCGAAAGCTAAAGCAGAAGCTGCTAGGATAGCGGCTGAGGGTGGTAAGAAAACCCCCGAGGTATCTGGTGCAATGGCTATGCTCAAGGGTGTCTTCGGGGATCTCTTTGACAGTAAGGAACTTGCTAGGGCTGCTATCATGTACCTTGGTGGTCGTGCTACTGGTTTAAATGGTAACCAAGCTCTTGCCTTTGCGGGTAAGAACTACATTGCTAGAGTTGATGCTAAAGAGGGTACCTATAAAAAGGTTGCGCTTGAAGGTAAACACACTAAAGAGAGTCTTGCAATCTTTAAGAAATCTATGGACTTCGGTGATCTTGTAACTAAGGGTCTTCCTGCAGTACCTACTAGTGCTCAGCCAATGACCATGTATGATAGAAAAACAGGTAGGGAAATCACTTTAACTCAAAAGAAGGTGGGTGATGGTAACTATTGGTATGATGGTGATAAGCAGGTTGATGTAAGAACACTTACCAAAGATGGTAGATTTGCTCCTAAAACAGCAGCTAATATTGCCTACAGGAAAACAATAAGGGATAATGTAGAGTCTCTTGTAACATCCCTAGATAATTTGAATCCAAGTAAAAACACTGAAGAGAAGGCTGGTATTTCAGAACTACGTATTGCAAAGGAAACAATTGGAAGGGAAGCTGTTACGTTTGCTATTGAGAATGGGATGGAACTAGAGCAGATGGAAGAGCTTGTAGAAAAAGCTTATAAAGAAGCACTGGTCGATGCTCGGTCTGGTAAGAAACCAACTAGGTTGAGTGATTATTTCTCAAGGGCTTGGGTAGAATCTAACACTACCGATGCACAAAACTTCTTCTTACCTGGTGAAACTAAGGATGGTAACCCGATCCCAGTTCCTATAGCCAATGTTACAACTTTCTTACAGACTATTAAGAATGCTGCAGCTGCTAGTGGTAAGGAAGGGTTGGCTAATATGAGCGACACTCAAGTCTCATCTTGGCTAATGAGCACAGACTCTTACAAGGATTGGCAAGCAATGGACCCCGATCTGAAGAAAGAGTATATTAAAAATGGTGCAGCTAGTGGTCGAAGCGGTATGATGGAATACATTATATCCGGTATGGTATCTTAGCAGTATAATTTAACACAAGGAGATATGTAATGGGAATACTAGATGATATTAGTAACTTTCAGCCTAACACTTTAGCAGGTACTAATACTCACTTTATCGATGGTGATACATTAGATAACCCAGATGGCCCCAACTATCGTCTTCGTGGTTATGATGCTGCTGAGGTGTCTAAGATTATAGGTGGTCAAGTTAAGGAAGGTACTGCTGGTGGTGGTGACACCACTGGCATTATCTCCCGACTAGCTAATGAACAGGGGTTTACTAACATTAGACCTGTGTTCAACGCAGATGGTACCCCTATGATGGACACTGGCGGTAGTCGTCAGATGGTTGATCTTGTCAATGAGAATGGGGAAACCTTCTCAGGTAGGTTAATGAGTTCAGGTGCTATGGATTTAACAGAGTATTCAACAGACTCTGATAGGATCCAAAAGACAGCTGAGACATCTGCTAGGGAAAGGGCTATGTTCGAGGGTACCTACAAACCCTCTGCATTTGACAAGGCTGCAATGGACATTGAGTTGGCTGAGAGAGCTGAAGGTGCTAAGTCTATGGGCTTTAAACAAACACTTGTGGATGAGAGGGAAAGAGCCTCTTACATTAGTCAGTTTATGAACCAAGGCATGTCTAGAGATCAGGCTACAAACGAGATGAACAAGTACTTCAATCGTGATGTGGGCATCCGGAGATCAGGTGTATCACTTAACAACAAATCTCTTAACCCTATCAGCGACTCTTGGGAACAAGGGTGGATCAGTGTGGGTGAAAGCGCCTACGGTGTTGCTAACCTCGTAGGTTCCTCTACTGGTTCTGAGGGTCTTGAGAGATGGGGTGAGGATGGTGTACGTAGGCAGCAAGGTAAGCTGGCTGAGTATGGATACACGATTAACAACTATAAAGATGTTGATAGTATTGGGTCTGCCCTTGAGTACCTCGGAAGTACAATGGCTCTGTCCCTACCTTACATGGCAATCACTGCTGGTTCTGCTATCGCTGGGACTATAGCTGCCCCTGTCATAGGAGCTACCGCTGCTATTGCAGGTGCTGTAGCTATCCCCTCATTCATGTATGCAGGTCAAACTTGGAACGACATGGAGGGTGACAATGATAGTAAGTCTGCTACCCTTGCTATTGGTTCTGGTATTGCTCAAGCTGTACTTGATCGCTTAGGTCTCAAAGGTCTTGGTGGTATCTCTAAGAATCCAATACAAACCATTAGAGATGATATTCCAAAAGCACTTGCTAAGGCTCGTAACATAAGCCTGTCAGAAGCTAAACTGGTTGTTAAACAAGAAGCAGACTTTGCTATTGGGCAGTTTGCAAATGAAGCACAGAAGATTGCTAAGGCTCAACTAACAGCCAAGCAGACTTCTATGAGAACCTTAGGAAGTGTAGGTGTTGGTGCATTAGGGGAGGGACTGACTGAGGTTGGTCAGGAAGCTATTGGTTATCTTGCTGCTGTTCAAGGTTCGGATAAAGTGTTTGACTACGAAGAGTTTCAAGAACGTTTAGCTAATGCTGCTATTGCTGGAACTTCCTTGGGTGGTGCCTTTTCTATTCCTGGTACAGTTAAAAATCAGATAACTTGGATGGATGCAGCTGCTCGTTTCGGAGAACCTATACCTCAAGCAGACATTGAAAGATATGTAGAGGAAGAGAAGGCTTCTCATGGGGGTATTGTAAGGACTGTACCTCAACTTTTAACAGATGTTCAAAAAGAAGTAGATGCCTCTGATGATCTTGATTTCAACATCAATGAAAGAGAGGCTGAGCACAAGCAAACAACTGGTCAGAAAACATTTATGGAACGTGCATCTACATCTGTAATGAATGTGTCTAACCTTTGGCAAGCCGCTGTTACAAATGCAATTCCAAAAGATACACTAGATAAGTCCAAGTCTGCTCGTGCATTGGCATCTATCTTAGGTGGTACACTGACCCCTTTGCATGGTGGTTCTGGTATTGAAGCTGCACAACATCACCTTGTTACTTACTATAAGAACCAAGTGCATGACCCAAAAGTTTTCTATAAGAACATGGGGCTAAGATCTTTAGCTGGTGTGTTTAAGGCTTCTGATAGGGCAAGGATAAGTGACTTGACTTACAAAGCCCTTAGGGCTGCTGTTGATAAACGTGGTAACTTCAATAAGAATCTTGTACCAAAGAACACCCCCAATAGGCAGATGATTGTTGATTTAGGTAATCAGCTTATGGGTCTTGGTCAGGAGCTTCGTCAAAACCAACTAGATGCTGGTGCTGATTTAGGAGATATTAAAGCTTACCTCCTCAAGTACAAGTCAATTGATAAGACTGCTGTGTCTAAGAACCCAGAGATGTTTACAAACCTCTTAGTGTCTGAGTATAATATAAGTCCTGCAGAAGCTTTGAGGATTACAGATGAGATCAGAGACAACCCAAACGTCTACGATCTAGACTCTGCAGATGCTATCATAAGTAATGTAGGATCTCTCAACCCACCATCACACAAGAGTAGGAAGTTTGGTCTATCTCAGAATGAAAAGTTTGATCAGTTCTATGAGAAAGATATCTTCGCTAACGTTGCCAATGCAAGTAAGACTGCAGCTCGTTATGTAACTCAAATGAAGTATGTTGGTAAGGATGGGGAGATTGTATCTAAACTCTTGAACAACATGCAAGCTGAGGGTGTGTCTAATGAAGAGGTTAATCGTGTAGCTTCTGAGGTTAAGAATATCTTAGAGGCTGTGTCAGGTAACTACAACAGGCCGACTACTCAAGCTGGTAAAAAGCTCATGAGGTTTCAAAAGAATGTAATGTTCTGGATGACTCTATCTGCACTGCCACTTGCAACCTTCTCCTCATTACCTGAGATGGCTATGACACAGGGTGCTCTTACTAGTGATCAAATCTTTGGTAAGAATGGGAGTATTAAAAACATTGCACAAGAAGCAGTGGCAGGTTTACTACCTCAGCTCAGAAAGGTTGAGGCAAGCACTGAAGATGGCATACTCCGACAGAATACTGGGAGTGAAGGTCAGAAGTTGCTTAGGGAAACTGGTTTCTACGCTTGGGAAGTAGGTGCTGCAACAACCACAGGTGTCAGTGAGGTTTCAGACAGTCGTAAGAATGTTATGGAAGCTTTCTTTAGGGCTATTGGTTTGACCCAATGGACTGACTATACTCGTGCTGTTCGTGCAAGTATGGCCTATGACTTCATATCTATTAACGCTAAGATAGTATTCCAAAGAGACTCAGGGTTAACACGTGATACTCGTGAGGCTCAAGAGGCAGAGCAAAAGCTGAGGAGCTTAGGGATACCTGTAGAACAGTTTGTACCTCTCAATAATACAATTGAAAGGGCTGGTCCTGAGGGTCTTAGAGATCCTAGGTCTATGGATCTCTGGAATCAAACAATGAAGGAAGCTACTTACAACTTTATCAACCAAGCAGTAGCCCTTCCAAGTGCAGCCAATCGTCCTTTGCTCTATCAGGATCCTAGGTTCGCTTTGTTCACACAGTTCCAAGGTTTTATCTCTACCTTTACAGCAAACCATATACCTCGTATGTGGAATGATTACATTAAACGTGGTACTCCAGCAATGAAGTATAACACCTTTGTGCTTATGTCTACTATGATTGCCCTAGGGTTTTTCTCACAGGCAATGAAAGACGAGATTAAGTTTGATGATGATGATGATGAGGGTACACTGGGTAACCCATATCTGGACACACCTGAGTATGTTCGTCGTGGTGTCATGGCTTCTGGTTTGTTTGGTACAGGTGAGCGAGTTGTAGACATGTTTGCACCTATCTATGGTCAACGTACTGAGGGTCTCGGTGGTTGGTTATACAATCAAGCCACAGGTGAAAGCCCCACAGTTGGTTACGTTGGTAGGCTTGGAGATGCAGCTTTGAATGTAGCTAAGGGTGACTTTGAACGTGCTGCGTATCAAGGTTTGAAATCAGCCCCTGGGATTGGTCCCTTTACAGACACAAACAAAAGCCTAGCTAGTCTTCTAACTGGTGGTGGTTGGAACTATAAAGACAATAAGGAGAATCAGTAATGGCTATACCAGTGATTAAAGGGGGGAGTGCTGAGCTCCCCTCTCAGACTTTAGAAGATCGATTTGCTACAACTGAGCAGGTACCTCCACAACAGGAAGCACCTGCACCACAATCAACAGGTATCCTACAGGACATTGCTAACACCACTCAGGAGCAGGTTGAAGCAATCACACAGGTGGATGCATCTGAGTTAACACCTGATTTAATCCTCCCAGAACAACAAGAGAGTGATAACAGGTTCTTGGTACCTGATATGGCTACTCGTGCTCAGACTGACAACCAAAGGTACAATAGGGTCACACCTGTTCAACTCCCGAAGGTAACTGTTGCAGCACAAGCTGAGGCTGGTGGTAATCTTAGATCTCGTGCAAAGACTCTTGTTCAGAATGTAAACTCTGGTAATCTTGGGTTAAACCTTACAGGTCTTGGCACCTCAGCCTATGCATTAACCAAAGGTGACTCACCTGTTTCAGGTCCAGCACTTTCGGATGCTATCGCTGAATCTTCTGAAGGTAACATTGTAGCTGCTATTAGTAGGGCTGATGCAATTATAGAATCTGAGGGTGGTGTAAAGATACCTAACCCAATGTATACACAGATTGCCTCTGCTATTATTGAAGATACCTTTGGTGGTAACTTGGACAACACCCTTGACCCTCTTGCGGAGGCAATGGGAGATCCATCTGTCCCTGTGGAAAGCCCAAACAAAACACTCACACACGCTGAGGGTAACGCACAGATAGGTAACAGGATACATCTTGAGTACCAGCGTAGGAATAGGCAGGCCATGATAAATCAGGGTGCTCCTGAGGCTGACCCTCAAGTTCAAGCATTGGCATCTCCAGATAAACTACCGCGTAAGGAAGCGGAGACACTGGGGGCTGCGTTCAAGCAGTTGTGGGCAGACTCTAACCCAACACTTGTTACACGAGCTGTTGATCCAAAGACCCGTCAGATAGTTTATGGTCTAACTGCAGAAGGTGAAGCTGCTATTAAAGAAGGTGAGCTTGATCGTAAACAGATATTCCCTCGTCAGATAGTACGCCCTCAGAAAGTACCTAATCAAATGGCTGGTACTGATGTTGGTAAGAACGTAGTTCGAGCAGTATCTGGTGGTAAGTCTGGTCAGAAGATGGGTCGGATAATCAACCAAGCCATTGATAACCTAGGTCAGGTTGGACATGTGGTTGATAAACAACGCATGAAGATCCTGTACTCTACAGTTTTAGCTACACTAGTAACTGGTGATTATGAGACTTGGCAAGCTGAGATCAACAATGTTGGTCAGTCTAGAATGGATAATTTTAATGCTGCTGCTAAGATGCAGGAGCGTAGGCTTGCAAACAATCCAGAGATGCGTGAAGAAATCTACAGTCCAGGTGAAAATATAAACAACTTGTTTAATAAACTAGCACAGGAAGTGCAGTCACTAGCACAGGAACGAAATGGTATCAACTACCTTACCTATAATGTTCAGGGTTTCCAAGGGAGGTTAACACCTCAGCAATCCTACTTTAACCCAGTGACATCTAAGGCTGTTCGGTTTGCTACAAGATCACCTAACCCATCTATTATTAGGCCTGGAAACAGGCAAGAGAAGAACCTGCGTCAGATGTATGCCATGATACTGTTGTCTAAAGTTAAAGACGCTCAAGGTAATACAATAATAGATGCTGGTGATACCTTCTTACCTGCCCAAAGGGAAGTGATGCTCAAGGCTAGGGAGTCTGAGCTATATGGTTATGGTAAGCGGCTTGCACAAGCACTGGAGATGACTGATGCACAGTATGAAGCTGTGTCTGAAGCTATTGCTAATGGTGTTCCCTTAGACTCTCCACAGTTCCCAAAGTTTAATCAACTCAGCCTTGATCCAAATAGTGATTATGATAGTATGATCATTAAGATGATTAAAGACAAAGGGGAAGATGGTCCACTGCTAATGGATACGTTAATAGACTTCTCTAAGTACGTTGACTTCAAAAGGAACTACCCTAATGACAAGCAGTTCATCAGCTATGTGAATGCTTACATGGACGGTAAGACCAATGGTCCTGCAAGTCAGGGTATGCAGATGGGTGAGATACCAACAGCTTTCTTAACTGGTGTTCTTAGAGCAAGAGGTAACAGGTCAACACTCTTAGATGATGGTGACATCCGCGATAAGCTTATGAGATTAGCTGATCAAAGTTTAGAAAGTGGGTGGGAGAACATCAGTGAGGATCTATTTCCACAACTGAATGATGTTGCTCGTGCTGTGTTCAGCAATAGGGATCTAGCTAAGCTGACTATTATGACCTACGGTTATGGTAAAGAGGTAGAGAGTTTTGTAACTGACATTGAAGAAGTGTTGGAAGTTTTAAATGAAAAACTAATACAGGACTCTGAAAGTTCTTATGGCCCCAGTCTTTCTATTATAGACTCCACTATGTCACGTAGGGATTTAGCTAAGGTTCTCTTAGAGAAATATAAAGGATCTCTTGAAGGTGTGATGACTGCTGAATCAATAGAGGCTAGGTCTATTATGAGGGCTGCTGCTGCACTTCACGCTTCTATGAATGAGCCCTTCATCATCAAAAGTCCAACAGGTATGGACATTCACATTGGTGGTGAATCCTCTACAGGTTATGATGCAGCATCTAAAAGTACCTATAAAAGTATCGCTCCTATAACTGGTGTTCAAGGCCCATTCTCACCTGTGTTTATAAACGCTAAGGTTGAAAGGGTTAAGACAACTGTTGCACACTATGAGACTGAGACTACGGCTGCTGCCACTCGTAATAGAACAAACCCAGATGGTACCATTGAAGGCACTCCTGGTGAGTTTGCTTATGGTGGATCTGTTGTTGCCCCTATCCAAGCTGTTGATGCTGCCACTGTAGCAATGACTGCCTCTGGTAAGTCTTGGGACAGGGCAGGTAAAGCATCCAATGGAAATCCATTCCTTTTAACTATCTACGATGCTTTTAAAGTAGATGCTAATGGTTATGATGTATTCCTAGAAGAGATTAACCTCAACTGGATGGATGCAACCCTTGACTGGAGCTACCTAGAACAAGCACGTAACTCCCTGACTGAGGCGACTAAGCGTTTTGAAGAGAAGATGAAAGGTAGAAAGCCTGATGACAAGCTTACAGATAATGAGAAGGTCTATATGGATTGGATGCTTAAGGTATCCCCTGCTGCCAGTGGTAATATGTACATGGCTAACCTCTGGGGACGCATGAGTAAACTGACGGGTACTGCTGGGAAGGTCAGGACAGAGGAGCAACTTCAAGAAGATCGTGTTCGCATGTCTAGGGTAATGGCTGCGGAGATGAAGAAGGTGGGGTATGATCCATACAACCCACCATCTGAGCCCACTGTCAATCAACTCAAGACCTTTAAGGGTCTTCTTCGGAATGAGTTAAACCTACATTCTAGGTTGCCAGATGTTATTAAAAGAACTAACAGCAACAAGACAGCCCTTAGAAAAGAGTTGCTTATGAATGGTTACAAAACCGAAAGCGGTAGACGTATTCCATTGCAATACTATGCACACTAAATAAAAATAAAACCCCCAAGAGAACCATTACGGTTTTCCTGGGGGTTTTTTAATTTTATTTAAGCATACCTTTCTTTGCAAGGAGCTCTCGGTACTCCTTCATTTGATCTTGCTTACGCTGTCGTGCTTCTTTATCATTTATCACACCACCTTCTAGGTCTTCTGCAATACCAATGTCCATGACTCGTGGCATAAGATCCCTTGTGTAAGCCAGCTCTGAATCTAGAGATGTCTTTGTCAGTGGGTTGATGTTCCAATCAGAGATGAACTCATCATCATCTACTTGAACACCTCGTAGTGCTAAATGATTATATGATTTACGCGAAGAAGTAGTCACTGTTTTCAATCTCCTTTATATCTAAGCTGCCTAATGTAGGTTGTTCCACATCATCCTCAGCATCTGTGATGAAGTTACGTATAACCTCAAAGTAATTATCGTAGTCATACATGCGTATGAATACTTGTTTGGTTAGGTCGAGTAGTCTATTCACATCACTAGCATGAGTACTGAAGCTATCATGCACAGCTGCAAAGCAGCCATCCCACTCAGAGATAACTAAAGCCATATGACTAGCATCCATAGAGTGTATGTAGTTAGGTGACATACCACAGATGAAACCTCTTCTATCGGGCATACGTGTAGGGACAAGGGCTACGTGTGTAACCTGACCTGTCTTATTTCCATACCCTTTGATGCGGCCTCTAGCTTTCCTATCTTGCATGATCCATTTCTCATAGATCACATGGAACCCTGAAGGTGTACTCCACTCAATCCTATCCTCACCCTTACCATGTTTAAGACTTGTCGTGAACTCTTTAAGTTTAATCACAACATCGTTAAGCTCATAAAGATCTTCATCAGTCTTGAAGTTCTTCTTCATCAGAGTGTCACGTATCTTAGACAGGCTACGATACTCAGTGTTAGCTTCGTATCCTTCTGAGTCTACCTTTACATGTGTACCTAATTGATACATCGCTAGGTTCTGTAGGTAACTCATAGTAGACAGTGGGCCTGGACATACTTTATCAATTGCTTTGATCAGCAGTTTAGATAACTTAGTACAGTCATCTTGTGTGATACCATACTCTGTGTGGTAGTCCTCTGACTTACAATCAAAGAACATGTTCTCAGCGATCTTCTTAGACCCTGCAGAGTATGCCCTAGTCATAGAGCCACGCTTGGATATACCCTTGCGTATTCTTTTCATAGGCATACTGGACAAGATACCATTGAGCCGATCATCCTTACACAGATCAATCATCTCTTTAGCTGTCTGTACATAGAAGTCTTTCTGTATCTCTGAGGGGATCAGTCCAACTAACTCACCAGTCTGTTCGTCCTTAGAGATTGCCCCTAGGTGTTGCCAACCATTGTTACTACCATCAACAGGTATAGGTAAGCTAGTCATGTGGATACGATTGTCCCTGTAAGCACAGTCAAATTCATACCACTCAACACAAGCAGCAAGGAAGGACACTTTCTTCTCAGCTTCTTCAGAGAACTGTGATTGTTTACCGGCCTCTATTATTTCATCCATGTACTCATTAGTCCAACTGATACGATCTTCTAGGGTCATCTTGTCAACAGATATGTTATCTAACCCTTCACCCTCAAGGTGTTCTTTGTAGTCTGATGTACACCACTCAGGTATCTCATCGATGTTGTAAGACATGTTGAAGACAGACGCTGTGTGTATGGCTAACCATTGCAAGCCACTCTCAGTCATAGGCTTTGAGTGTTGGAACTTGAACAAGCCCCTAGCTAAATCAGATCCTTGGAAGTTCATAAAGCTTTCACAGTAATAGAATCTACCACGATAGTCTACATCCAGGTACTGATAGAACTCTTCTAGCTCTGATAGTTTACGTGCCTTCTCTGATATGAATGCCCACTCAACCATCTTACTCCTACGTTTAAGCTCCTTAGCATCATTGTCTTTGATAGGATCAGTGGATAAGAACAACTCTTTGTTCTCAATCATTGCATTGTAGACTGGTTTGTTTATCTTCCAAGCAGTCTGCTGTAGTTTGTTAAGGGCTTGTACCCAAGGTGCATAGGGGTCTATTGGATCTCCCTCTACTCTACCTTTTATAACTGGCCTGTGAACACCATTGATATGTTGTATCATACCAGAGATATCCCTAGGTCTTATGATACTGGTAGAGGCCAAAGGAAAGCTCCCACCCCTCTCAGGTATCACACCTAACTCATACCACCTGTGTGATGCAGACACCACATGGCAGCTGTTACGGGTCTTAGCGTAGGACAAGTCGATGAACCCAAGGTTGTACAAGGCTTCTACAAACAGGTCTCCTATGGACACCACAGAGCCCCAAGGGAGGGGCTCTCGGTCTAGTTCTTTACCAACATTCTGACCTATCTTAGTAGATGCGTTGGTCAGTGTAGTTGTACCAGCTGGACTTGCGCTGGTGTCTTTAGTGAATTGCATTTGAAGTATAGAGATACTCTTAACAACGTACCCTTCCATACGATCACTATAGTTTCCAGACAATCTCATCAAGAGCCCAGCAAGGTGGGGTCTTCGACGTGCAGGACTTACACCATCTACCCTCTTGACAAGGTAATCAACTATCTCTTGGAGTGCTGACATGTATTCTCCTATGTAGTTATGTAATCAAAACCAACTTCTTTATTCTGAAGTCGGGTAGTCTGTGCATCGTATGTTGCAGCACCAGCATCACCTGTCTTACCTGTGAACCTAGACTTAAGCACTCTGAATTGAACAGTGTTACGTTCGTATTCGTCGGCTGCTGTTAGGTTCCTAGAGAATGCAATGATGTCAAAGGAGATCTGTTTGATAGAACCAGAACCCTTGATGTCATCGATAGATGCAATGTTACCATCCTCGAATGCCTTACCACCTTGTGCTTTACGAAGGTGAGAGATCAAGCCTAGCCAGATGTTGTGTCGCTTGACTATTTTGAGTAGGTCTGACATGAATTTATCTATGGCCTCGTTACCAGATAAACCATCACTTCCCTCTGATACAGCGATTGTGATGTGGTCTAGTACTAGATACTTACAACCCATGAGGGCCATGTATTCTATCTTGTCTATGAGACTGTCATCTCCAACTGATCCTTGGTGATCTAACAGTACTAGTCTTTCATCTCCAAACACCTTGTCAAAACCTTGTCTAAGCTCGTCTTCAACCGGAGGTGTATCCTCATTAAGAGACTTCTTGAGTACCATGCCAATGAACTTCTCTGCCGTATCTCCAACGCTCTCTTCCAAACTGATAAGCCCCACCCGATCTTTTGTTTTCGAGAGAAGATCCAAGATGATTTCTTTGATAATAGTAGACTTACCACTACCAGTTCCAGAAGTGAATAGAGTAATCTCACCATGTCTAATTCCTTTTAGCTTATCATTTAAACCACTCAAGCAATCAGGGTAGGGTACACACTCTACGTTCTGTCGTTGAATGAATTGATCCCAGATAGGTTTACCTGTAACGATACCTGAGGGGTTCCAACTCTGTGCATTCCACACACACTCTAGCAAAGTCTTCCAACCATGCTTAAGTAATGTAGCATTAGCGTCATTCTCTGGTAGCTTTGCGACTTTAGCCTTACCTGGTTTAATCATCTTACCCAGGAAGTCAGACATCTTCTTACCAGCTTCATCCTGATCCATCATAATTACGACAGTCTTAAAGGAGTTTATCCAATCCCTTTGAGCAAGAGCACAAGAGGTAGAAGATGAAGAAGGTACAGCAACCACAGAATAGGTTCTTCCGTACTTTTCTTTGTATGCTTGGGCGACACTGAGTGCATCGACTTCACCTTCACAGATGACCAACGTAAA
>Ga0209192_10000926_pt1 | contig 25344 bp, 8 predicted proteins | sample ArcticOcean_MG_C_11_FD_187433 | JGI IMG/M metagenome (GOLD analysis project Ga0209192, IMG submission 187433) | Marine microbial communities from western Arctic Ocean - ArcticOcean_MG_CB2_154 (SPAdes) (version 2) | ecosystem: Environmental > Aquatic > Marine > Oceanic | place: Arctic Ocean... | reverse complement strand
TAGTCCGTATAATGACTGCCCAGAAGTTAAAGTAATAGTTTGTGTAATTCCAAAACCAAAAGCATTTTTATCTGTTGCATCACTACTAAACAGAACATGTATCACTGTATCTGTAGCAGGCGCATTAGCAAAAGTTAATACTGTTCTGGATTGACTATCAGCAATTAAAGTATAATCGCCACTATCTAGACTTAAAGCAACATTATCTACTAAAACTAAACTTTGTTTAATTAAACTTATTTCAATATTAAGATTTAATATCGTAGTTACTGCGTCGCCTGTAAATAATTCTTCGTGTATTAAATTTTCACCTGTAACACCATACCCATAAGTGTGTACTTTATCTCCTAGCAATGGAGCATTTGTACTATCAGCAGTAATAGTTATTAAATTACTATCACTAGTTACTATCTCACTGTCTGCGTGTGTAGTAGTAAATGTAATTGTTCTTGCATTGAAATCAGTAGTAAAGTTATATTGTCTTTTATTTCCTATATAGACTACAACATAATTTACAAGTTCACTTCTACTAGTTCCTGCAAAACTAAATGTTGTATCTGTACCATTTGCTGTGTAGTGTTTACTAACTATTGTACATCCGCTACCGTCACCTGCTTCGTCGTTATTTGGATCAGTATAAACTTCCATGTCTAAGTTATCAAATATCTGTCCAGGAACAAATTCTTCAGGTGCGTGACTACTGTATATGTCAATAAACGCACCACCGTCTATATTAATATCTTCTGGTCTAGTTCCTAAACTAGTGTCTAAGAATTTACTCTGTAGTATTGTATCATACGCACTAGATCCACTTAAAACAGTCAATCCATCATTATCAATCTCAAAGTCATCAAATGCAATATTATCAAAATTTGCACTATCGTACCCAGGTTCTCTGTTAAAATCTACTCCAGATAGTTTGTTTGCTGAATAATTGGTGCCTTGTTGTAAAAGACCTAGATCATCTCCAAGCATGCCAGAAGTAGGACTATAATAAGCCGCAATTCTGTCTGCTGCACTCACTATACTTTCGTCTGCATACAAACTTAGTACTATGTTCCCACTTGCATCTTCAGTACTGAAAGTTGTTCCACTAGTAAAACCAAGTATAACTTCATAAACATCCTGTGTATTAGTTATTGTGTTAAGATAAGAAACTAAAGTTATTTGTGGTGCAGTTAACGAAATTCCACTATCAGCAGTCTGACTTGTATTACTAGCAAGTCCACTAGGACTATAAGTTGTACTTGCTGCCCAATCTTTAACTGCACTTGAATATGTAATTCTATCAAACTTTATTGTTGTATCAAAATCTCGAATAGTATCATTTTTTATTCTAGGAAGTAATACTAATCCTGTTCCACTACCACTAATTGTAAGCGTCGGAGTGCTAGTATAACCACTTCCTTTGTTTGTTATTGTTACTCTTATAATAGAATTAGCATCACTGGTTGCTGTTACTGTTGCTTGGGTACCTGTGGATATATCTGGTGCACTAACAGTAACGACAGGATTGTCTGTGTACCCTGTTCCTGCAGCATATATTTCTACACTACCTAAGTAATAGGTATAATTGTCTGCCCAAGACTTATCAACTGTTGTTCCTGTTGTTCTTGAAGTTGTATCGCCAGCAAAATCACCACTATACTTTCTAAAATATCCATTTATGGGATCATAAAATGAGTGCAAGTCGAAGTCTGTGATATCACCTTGCATAGTATCATCGCCGTCATACTTTGCAGTATACTCTCTAATATTAGTATGGTAAGGTTTTACTTCATTAATAAACTCTTCAATGAATGTAGTATTATCCACTTGATAAGTCGGATACTGTGATAGATCTCTAACTTTATGTAATATTTTTAAGAAACTAGTCTTGATTACCCAATCTGGAACCGAACTATTTAACTCATGCAAACTATATTCAACCATTCTAAAGAATAACTCATTACCTTTTTTTGCTAACGTATTAACAAAGATATCGTTAAATACTGCATTTGCAATATTTCTAACTTCTTGATGCGGTACTCTGTCGTATTTCTCAAAATCAAATACACCAGTATCAAACCCAATGTAACTACCAGTAGATGCGTTAGCAAAGTCGTATAAATTGCCTAATAAAGCAACTGTTCCTTTTTCAATAATTATCTCATTCCAAGTATTAGTACTTGTGTACTGGTATATACTAAAATTACCGTCATCGTTGCTATCAACTTTTACAATGTCTCCAGTTATTGCACCAGTAAGTCTTTGTAAATCAGGTTCAGTTGCTACTGTAGCTGTGGGTAATGTTCTAGAACTAAAACCTGTTGCGTACCAAGTTGTGTACTGCCAATATCTGCTAGTATTGTAAGCCTGTACTGTACTTAAAAACCAATATCTAACACCTGCAGTTGTTGATTTTAATTCGTATGTTGACCAGTCGCCGCCGATTGTAATGTCTGATTCAACTAATATCTTATAGCCTATTGCCAGGGTAGCAGTATTCAAATAATCTCTAGTAATAACATCTGCTACTTTACTATCCCACGCACCACTTGCTTTTGTTGGTAATGGATCATTTAAGAATAAATTAGTTAAACTAAACTGTCTAGTAATTGGTACTGTCGCAAAAACTACATTGCAATAATCAACAAAAGTTTTTAATGCTAGTTGTCTATTTTCAAAAATTGTTTGCCTAGGTCTTACAGCAATTCCATACTTTTCTCCAACACTTAATGTAGGATCTGGAACAATTTTACCAGACAAATCTGCACCTGATAAACTGTCGATCATTTTACTTTTAATTTTAGCAGGAAGAATTTGATCAGAATCGCCTTCACTTACTATCTCAAACTCACTATGTAGTATCCCGTCATTCCTAACAACATCATAGTTAATACTAAGTACAACATTTCTATCAGCAAAACTACTAGACATATTATTCATTATAAATGTATTAGGTGCAACAATACTAAGATACTTTATGCCTGTACTATCTGGAGTTTCGATAAGTTGTCTAACACTTTCGGTACTAAGTGTTCTTATTTCATTATCAATGAAGTCAGTGCGTCCAGTTACCCAATAATAATATCTTGTTTCAGTAGCATTTATAGTACTGTTATACTGAAGTGAAGTAGAATAGTTACTATCGTCTATAAACTTAGGTACACCATTTAATCCACTCGATACATGCTGACTAGGCAATACATCACTCTCGTACCACTCATAGATATCAACTGAACTTCCAGGGAAAAATTGATTCCAGTATTGTACACGATAACTTATTTCGCCTTGTTCGTATTCTAATACTCTGCAGGTAGATAAATCCCACCAAACCTCTGCAATCCGTTCGTCATTCCATCCATTTGTTTCTGAAAACGTAACACTATTAGGAGTTGTACTAACATTATAAGTTGCAGGGTCTACAGGTGTGATATAATTTAACTCTTGTTGTGCTTGCCCTGGTAGTTTATTTTTATAAATGTCTACAGTATCAATAAAGTCAATTATTGTATTATTTACTTTACTATATGTTGCAATACGATTAATAACATCTACGTCAATTTTATCGTCTTCTGTTCTAGTTTTCTTCCAAGTACTAAGATTATTAATATTTTCAAAAAGATAAAAACTTCCAGCATTAGTTTTCCAAATATCATCTGTTGGGCTACCAACAAGTAACCTAGTACCATGAAGAACTGCACTTCCGCCAAATTGATCATTAGCATTAATACTTGTATTCTGCATCTGTTGTCCGTATGCGTACTTAGGAGGATTACTAATACTTTGTATATTTGCACTATATACACTGCTATCTAGTAAATCATAAACATATGCCGCACCACTATTTGTTACCTTATCCATAAACTTAGTACTATCAGCATCAAAAGTTGTTAAGTATTCGTTATATGTATTACTATTTGTTTCAATGTCTAAATCAAAAGCCGTCTTAAACTGTGTACTTGCTCTGTCACTTGTAACCACCATTCTTTGATCTACAACTTGGTCTAATGGAAGATACTTGTCAAACTCTACAACCTTACCAAAGTTTTCATTCTCTGCTTTTAACGGATGACTAACTTTTTGCGTAAACTTAAATGGCTCAAATCTTGCATAATCTTTAAATGTATCGCCAGTCATTGGTCTAACTTTAAGTTTCTTATTAACAACGCCAGCACTGCCTGTTATAGTCATATTAAGTGTACCTGAAGCAGTCGCTGTTACTGTTTGAACATTTGCGTTGTTTATATCTGCAACAAAGTTTGTTGCATCTGAATTATCATTTAACACCACTGCGACTTTTATATCATCTATTGTTATGATGTCACCTTGTGCCGCAAACAATGTTAAGAAACTATCAGTTGTAACAGTTGAACTATCTGCTTTGATAACACCGTTGGATGCCATATATCCTTCAGTCGATGATGTATTTTGATTTTGACTAGTAACACTACCAAATCTTAAACCTTCATCAATAAACATAAAGACAGATCCTGTATTAGGATTAAGTTCGTCTTCTCCTGGACATCCTACTGCGGCTATAGCACCATATGCATCTAGTGCAACACTGATTCCAAACTGCTCATTATCAGTTTGTGTTTCAGTACTAATCTGTTCTTGATTTAATTTCTGTATTTCAACGATACTACCTGTGTAAATTCTAATTATTTGTCCTACACTTGGAATATACCTGAACGAGATAGTATTTCCACTAAATGTAAAGTTATTTTCACTACTGTCACTAGTAAATGAACTAAATCCACCGTCCGTAACTGATTGCAATACACTATCAACTTCAATAAAAAAACTTGCTGGTAAAGTAGTTGTAGGAGTAAATTCGTATGTTGTTCCATCACCTATAAACTTTTCTACAACATGATGGAATAAAAATGCCTCACCAGCATCTGTAATTTCGTCTACTTCAGCAAAAGGACTTCCAACAATTAATGTATCTCCAGCAGTATCACAATCTACATCATAACCAAATTGATCGCCTGTTTGCACACCAGTTCCTGTGATAGTGTCTGTTAAAATGTAATGACTTTCTTGTCTAATAACAACACTTAAACCGTTAGCAGGTGCATTAACAAATACAATATTAGTTGTGCTAAACCCATAATCCTTAGTTGGAACATATATCTTTCCAGCAGAATCAACAACTTGCAAAGAAGTTAAACTAGTAGGAGTGAATCCTAAAGCAAATGTCTTTGTTGACGCATTACCGGTTATTGTCTTAGATATATTATCAGTAGTAACAATATCATTAAGGGTATAAGAAAAAACTTTATTAGCACCAGGAGCACCAATATATAGATATCTATCGTCTTTACTCATTGCTAGACTATAACCAAACTTATCTGCTCCTGCTGGACTCGGAAGTCTTAAAATTTGTTTAAACTCATAGATTCCTGTGGATGCTGATCTCAAGTATATGAAAACTTCTCCTTTTGCACTATCACTATCAGGTGCACCTACTGCTAACCATGAGTTACCTGCAGTAACTTTCCAACCAAAGGTATCAACATCCGACTGTATTGTTGCTGGTGCTAAAGCAGCACCTGGGTTATATATTCCATTTTCATCTCTTGAATAAGGATAAACTGCACCTGTACTATGTTCTGGGGCACCACTAGCAATATTAAGTGCGTCATTACTAATTGAAAGTGATGTACCGTTTAAGTCACTTGCAACACTATCGATGTTAAAGGTTATATTGCTATAAGTCCATGGTTGTTGTTTTTTATATGTCGCCCATTTACCTTTTTCATCATAGTTAACCCATACAGACTCATTTAAGTTCCATCCATATAACGGAACATTATCTGCAATATCGCTCTGAGAATTAAATCTAGAACTTACTAACTTAAACACTGGCAATCTTAAATCTGAAGTATTATCAACTTGAATATCACCTAAGTCAACAGTAAAACTTACATTCGTAATTACATTAGTAACTTTATGAAATCCACCAACAACAGTTGACGTTTTAATTAAGATATAATCGTTCTTACCTAACCCATGATTTCCACTAGTAGTAATAATTGCACTAGTGTCTGTTCCAACGGCTATGTTAGTAATAGATATTGCTAATTCAGTAACTCTATAAACATTCCAGTCAAAATCTTCTTCAGCAGTCCATATAGTTGAACCTCTTCCTATATCAGGCAAATCGTTCAATGTAGCGAAATTATCTAATCCAAACAACGTTGTTGTTACTTCATCTAATCTAGGATAACCTACTCCTAATATATCAGTTTTCTTATTATTTGTGCTTCTTTCGAGAAATATATTCTTAGTAAAGTTATTAGGTAACTTATACAGATCAGATTGTGTAAATGAGTAATAATCAGTACTAGCAGTATCAGTATTATCTACCAATTCTACTACTGTTTTACTTTGTTGTACTTTAGACTCATCAATAACCATTTCGATAACTTGATTACTATCAACACTGCCGTACTCTCCAACTCTAAATCCCCAATCTTCATAAAAACTAATTTCTTGGTCTAAGTTAGATAAATTAGCACCAATTAACTTATCTATTGCATTTGCAGTTCCTTTAGTTTTAATCATACCTTGATAAAACTTGACCTGACTAGTATCATCTAATCCTAATTGGTCTAAGTAATTTCTTTTTCTAAAACCAATCTGACCTTTAGCCGCAATATCTGTACCACTCTCTAAGTTTGTTGTGTTAAAATCATAAAAATCAGTAAATCTCTTAGACTTCTGAGATAAGTTAGGCAATAACCCAGTTTTCATATTCTCTACAGGTCGCCAGTCATTAAAATCAAATGTTGACTTACCGTTATGATTATCTCTTGCTACATAAAGTTTCTTGTTATGACTTACAATGTCTGCTTTTTTATAATCTGTGTTCTGTGTCCAAATGTTAAATTTGTTTTCATTAATAATAAAACCTGGGGCATGTAACGTACCGTTCCAAGTTCCGCTTTTATATCCAACAAACTTTATACGACTTTGTCTATTACCAAGTTCTGGTTGATATATAATGTCGTTAAAAATAGTAGTATTGTCTAATACAATATAATGCTCGTATTGTATTGGATCTATTTGTGCAGAATAAAGATAGTCACTACTATCATTCACTTCAATAACTGTAGTATTATCAATTCTTTCTACATTATAATTAGTACTTCTAATTGCTCTTCCGGATGAATTCTTTAGTGTTCCGCTTTTACTTAAATCGTCTAACGTAGTGAAAGGTCTTGTTACTTTTAGTTTACGATAGTTAGGACTTGCTCCAAATACACTATTATTTCCCCATCCTTGTTGAGTCCAGAAAATAAATTCTCTAACAGTATTCTCAAAATCTACAGTTACTCCTCTGTTATCAACATCTTCAAACAGTATTCCTTTTGCTTTTAAGTATCTACTGTAACTAATCAAGAAGTCAGCAGTTTGTTGTACAGTAGGGATAATAGTTCCATAAGGTATATTAGCAATATATGTTGCACTATCACCGTAAACTACAGCACTGACGTCGCCAACACTTATGATTTTTGTGTTTTGGCTTTTTGCACTAGGTATAATCTTAAAAAAGGGATTTTTACTATCATATCCTATAATCTCATAACCAGAGACTCTTTTAATAATACTAATACCACTATAAAATACTCTTTCTAAAGGTGTGCTCTTGTTTAAATAAACACTTACGTTTTCGTCAGGTATGAAGATATTATCTTGAGTTGATCCTGGACTAGTACTTTCAATAACAAACTTAGCAAGATTTAAATCTGTAAATCCTCCCACAGGATAAATTAATCTTAATGACAAGTTTTGTACTTGTGTTTGTAATCCAGATAAATCAAGACTTTTATACTTGTAATAGTCTGCAATAAACTGGTTATATCCTTCTATTCTATTTACAGTTGATGCTCCAACCGATGTTGGTAATCCGTTTATTTTAAAATCTGCTGTCTTAGGTCTATAACTTTTAGTTTTTTGTACTATTTGATCGTAGTCAATATTATTCTCTAGTAAGTTAGTGTCCCATAATAAAGTTAAATATTTTGCAGGTCTCTTAAGTGCAGCGATAATCTGTTGAGCGAAAGGATATTCACTACTTCTATTCCATGCAGTTTCTACTGGCCCGCCGTCTCCGATTCTCCAACTATTACTTGTATTTGTGCTGAATGCACCTTCAACTGCAAACTGTGCAGGAGATAATAACTTACCTTGCTCGTCTACAGGTATTAAATCTAGTAATCCTGCTCTAACACGGTTTGATACTATTGTAAATGTTGAATCTCTATCTGCACTTGCATATAACTTACCTGCGGCTAAGTCTTCCCACAGAACATTGTTTCCATGAGTATAAGGTGCTGCTCCGTATCTAGTTTCCCACCAACTTGGTTTTTGAGATATTCCTAACATCTCCCAGGGTGTTAAATGAGGTGTTTCGGTATCATACAACCATCTATAGATTGCTCTCCAAGATCCTGGTAAAAGTGTTGTTGTTCTTTTTAAAACAGAACCACTGTAATTCCATGTAAATGTATTTGCTTGACTATGTGAAGTAATACTAGAAAAATCTAATGCATTTTTATATGCCCAAGTACTAAAATATTGACTATACAGTAATGTGGTATCGTCTAAATCTGCACGAGTTGTTCTAAAATAACCCGGAGTTACCTCACTTAAATCAAATCTCGTTGCTTCGTACTGTGTCTTAATATTATTATTAATTCGTTTTTCGTACTCTAGTACAATTAAATCTCTTTTATCCTTATAACAGACCCAACGACTTCCGTCATGTCCTAAAAGTACAGGAGTATAATCTAAATATTCATCGTATTCTTCAGTATCGTTACTAGCATGATATTGAGTTTCAGAGGATGGCATATACCAGTTTCTGTCACTTCCAACAAACCTATGTGCGTGTGCATTAGAAGAACTATCTGCAGATTGAGCAGCGGCTAGTGTTGTATACAGTGGATAAAACCATCCGGTTTTAGATTGTCCACGTTGTGTAACTCTGCTATCAGCAGTTCCATAAATCTTAAAAGGGCCTGTTCCAGTACTAGTGCCTGATATATAAGTATCATCTAATGTAACTGCTGGTTCGAACTTTGGATAAAGTCCTAACTTAGTTGGTGTTGGTGGAACAAATGCGCCATCAGTATTACTATATTCGACGATGCTTATAATATCACCAACTGCAATACTAACATTTGCATCTAATGTAATAGCAGGTTCGACAGTATCAAATGTATAATCTAATCCTTCTGTGAGTTGTGTCTTTGCTCCACTAGACTCTGTTAAGTAAACCAAAACTCCTCGATTACTTAAATTTGTTAGATCAAATTGAGTCGTGAATTCAAATACTCTATTAGTTACCTGGTCTAGTGTTAGTGTAGTTGTAGTTTTTTGACTACCCCAAGGTAGCATATCAGAATAATAAAATGGAAAATCACTAGTTTTTGTTCCAGACATGTAAATTAAGATCTGATCTAAACTACCACTAGGATCTGTTAGATCAATGTTTAAATTATCAATGTTGTCTAATAGTCTACTTTTAAATCTAGTATATTCTTCCATACCAAACCTAAGACTTTCGATATAACTGTTATCTGATCTTGTAAATAAATAATTTGCAAGTACACTTCCTGCACTATGTTGTAATATCTTACCAGGAAACTTTTTATACTGTAAATCTCTAATATTGTTGTTACCTAAACTACTTCCTGTAAATGTCGGAATTGCCCTAGATATATCAACAAAATGATTTCTTAATTGTCCTAATGTAAGAGTATCAAAGTCATCATTGTTACTATTGTTTTCTAAATTACTAGCAACCTCATAAAATCCTAAAGGATTTATAGTTGTACTATAAACTCTAATTAATACAACATCATCCTTTACTAACTTGTCAATAAAGTTTACATAATATTTGTCATTGACTGTTGCCTGTGTGTACTTGCTACTAGTTTGAAATACTCCATTCACATAAACTTGTAATGTGACTTCATCACCTGTTGTGTTAGGCTGACTTCCAATTTCAAAAGTATATAACTCTGCATCTACAGTGTACTGAACTTGTTGCCATTGTCTACTTGGGTTAAGTACTTTAGTCCATCCATTTAGTGTTTTTCTAGTAATATTATTAGCAGAATCTACATTAAATGCATGTACATGTCCACTTCTTAATATAACACTTACCTGTCCTGTATTTTCTTTAGTGTATGTAAACGTATCGTTTACAAAGTTATTTTCAAAAACAATATCACCAACGTTTTGTATATTTCTATAAGTTAACCCAAATCCTAATATGCTATCTGCACTAGAAGCAGTTGTATTTTTCTTGTAACTAAAAAGTTTGTTTCCTAAAAAGTTTGTACTAGAATATTTTGTTGCATCACTAAAACTAACATGTGCTGGATCGTATATATCAAACAACGGTTCTTGGTTAACTCCAGTCTTTTGTTGACTTAACTCCCAAGTATTAGTAGATAATGTGTAATAATACATGCTACCTTGATTTATTGTTCCTAACTTACTTAACAACGAATCGCCATCAACAACAGTGTCTATAAGAACTAAATTAATTATATCAGCGATATTTACGAAAGGTGCATCATCGGCAGTAACTGATTCAATATCAATAGTAAACGTAGAATCTGCACGTCTGTTAGAGGAATTTCCTGTAGTATTAACATCAATAAAGTCAACACGGTAAATGTTCTTATTAATGTCTGGGTCAGCAGTAAAACAGATTGTTAGTCCTGGAGTTAAGTTAATACCGTCAGCGTAGTAACCTTGTTTTCCGTTTACATTACTAAACGCATCAGTTTCAGTAGTATCAACGATACTCACAGGATTCTTACTGGTAGTTCCCATGTTGTATAATTTAAGTCCTTGTTCAAACTCAATAATAGGTCGTTTTGCTCTTGCATTATCATCAATTACTGTTGTGAAATCATTATATGTGGCAGTATTAGTGATTACACTTCTATGAAACCATCTATTTCCTCTACTCCAGGGATTATTATCTGCACTTGCTCTGTTAATAAGAATATAATCGTGTGTTGTGGGACTGTTTAACGTTTGTTCAAACCCACCTACATCAAAGTTCTTACTATCAAATTTCTCTGTTGCCGTTATTGCATAAGTCTCAGGAGTGATAAGATCGTCTTCTAACACTAAACTAATGCTAGTACCAACACCTTCTACATAATAACTGTTGTTTTGATAACTATCAGGAGTAGCACTTGTATCAAACTCAATTTTTAGTCCGTTAGTAAACACTACACCATTAGGACTAGTATAACTAGTCTGATCAATTATTTGCTCTGTAACATTTATACTAGCAGTTGTTGCTTGTTCAACTAATATAATTTTTCCAAATCTACCTGCATCTGCACCATCTTGATAATAAAATTCTTCTTGACTAGCAACAATAGAAGGTACTAATTCCAGTTGTTCTTCTGCATTCTTATACAAATATCTACTTCCATAAGTAGTTCCTTGTTTAACTTTTACTTTGTTGTACTTTGTTATATCATATAATCTATCAAGTGTGATAGTATCCTGTCCACCAACTGACTTTACATTAATACTAAAAACACCGTATCGTTCAGTAGTAGTTAGTGTTGTATTACTATATTCGTTGTCAGCAGTTAATACTGCATTATCTACAGTTCTGTACGAATTACCTGCACTAATACTACTTGGCTTCCAGTCTCTTTCATCTAAACTAGTGCTTGCAAATACTAGTGTCTTACCATTTATTTCAGTTAAGCCGTCTATACCAGTTATGGTTGTCGCTAAGAAAGTAGTTAGTAACTGGTTCTGTAAATCTTTGTAAGGTAAATCTGTTGCTAAATCAACATTGTACTCTGTTGCCATATTAGTGAAACGACTTTGGCTATCACTGCTAGGAACTCTCCATGTAATTGTTCCTACATCTTCACCGTTGTTTATAACACCTGGAATTTCTCTTGTGCTAATGTTAATTTGACTTGCACTAATCCCGGTGGTTCCAAGTTCGCTTTGAATCCAAAAAGGATTTCCAGTCTGATCTACTGTGAAGGTGTATTCACCGCCTCTAGCAAAATAAAGTATAGGATTAGGTGTACTAGTACTAGAGTCGAATCTGTAATTAGTTGCACCGGTTTCTTCTCGCAACACAGAATAAGTTTGTGTAGTATCAACTGTTCCGCCAAATACTTGCACTGTGTCAGGTCCTGCTGGCAACCAAAAATATTCACCGTAATTAATAAGTTTATCAAAATCTACAAAACTTGACCAATTATAATAGTCTTGTCTAAACAGTGTGTCTTGGTTTGTAACCTTTGCATTATTATATCTCAGTGTGTTTAGTGTGTCACCTACACTACCAACACTCTGTATGGTTCCGCCTGCATCTTGATATACTACACCAGGCTCTAACTGATAGTTTTGTCTAAAACTATTAGATTCTGTGATATATCCGTCACCTTTTCTAAAATTTTCAGCATTTTTTCTACCGATAAACCCACTTACTTTAATTTTATCTTCTTCACTAATAAGTTGATCCAGTGTAGCATTTAAGAACTTTTCGTTCTTGCTGGTTCTAAAAACCTCAGGTAGTAAAGTGGTTGTTTTTCTTATTGCCATTAGTAACCATATCCTCCAGAACTTGAACTACTAGAACTGCTTGAACTACTAGAACTACTAGAACTACTAGAACTGCTTGAACTACTTGCACTACTCGAACTACTTGCGCCACTTGAACTAACTGTAGTAGCATTTGATACAGTTGTTACTGCACTAGCAGTACCTGTGCTACTTACACTTTCTAATGTCGTAATATCAGCTGTGCTATTAACAACTACGCCAGAAGCACCTAACTGTGCTGCAGTAATTACATCAATCACTTCAACATCATTTACTGTTGCTGAACTAATAAAAATTTCGTCTCTTGAACTACTTATTTGATACAAACTTCCAAAACTACTTGTAGATACCTTAGGTACTACTACAACACTTAACACATCAGGTGCTAGTGAATTATGTAAATATGCACTTAGTTCACTAAAATAAAAAGTATCTCCAAAATCCCAATTATCTATACTAAAATAATTATTAACTTCTTGAACTACTCTTGCTTTTATTTCGTTATCACTCACTAAAGTACTTAAATTCTTAACAATCTTAAATGTTGCTTGCAATTCACTATCCGCCTTATCTCCAAATAAAGGTCTATAACTAACACTGTTAAAGATTATGGCATCACTAACACTTTTACTTGTTTCTAAACTTCCATAAGCATCACGTAATTCATTTGTGCCTGGCTTTGCAGGTTTTGTAACTGTCCCTGTAACGTCAGTTACCCAGTTTCTATAGTCTGTATTATATGTTGTTGTTAACAGATACAAATCAATAATATTACTAGGACTTGGGTCAATACGTCTGTTATTAGGTGCATTGTGTGTATATTGGAACAATAACTCACTTCTTCCAATCTTAGTTATATAATCTGTAGTCTGTGTTAATGTTTTAACACTGCTACTATTAGTGCTTAAAACATAAAATAACCCTGTAGTGCTTGCATAAAATATCTGTCCATCAGCATATGTTGTCTTAACTCCTTCGATTAAAGTTAAAGTTGTAAATGAAGTTTGCACACTAGTATTTGGGACTGGCTCGAATCTAGTATAGCCACTGTTATCTAAATAAGTCTTATAAAAAACAACCTTCGTACTACTATTTGTAAGAGGTGCTACTACCACATCAAAAACATCTGGGTCATCAATGACACCGTCACTGTCTTGATCCGGGAACGTTACTTTAATTCTTTCACTGAGAACAAATCCATCATCTTCAACAACTGTATTATCGATATTCATAATATAGTTTTGTCCAAAACTAGTACTGCCATCCGGTATACTATTAACTTTTAACATAACGATCTTATCTTTAATAGTTTTAGCAGTTCTAGGATCAAATATTTTAAGATCTTTATCAAAATAAAATCTTGTTTCTAAATAACTTTCAAATATGTACTCTAAACTTCTATACGTTACTGTATATGTTTCTCCGTCGTTAGTAAACAAGAACAACCAACTAGCATCTAAATTTGTTGATGATATGTCGCCACTATAAAGTGTACTAAACGTTGTACTTTGGTCTAAGTTAGTTCCGTTAATAATCGCCCATGCTTGAGTGTCAATGTCGTATCTTAAACCAAAGGTTTTATAATCACCGACGTTAGCAATAATCTGTTGCCTTACTGTAGTTGTAAATGATGTATTCCATGGATAAACTACGCTATCAAGTATTGCATTACTAGGAATAACCTCACTGAGTGTTACTGGACCTAATCCACTATCTAAGTCACCTGCTCCTTGATTAGTCCCGTCTTCTATTAAGTTACTACAACTTGCCCATATATAAGTTTTAGTATTTAAATTACTAGTACCTGTTGCAATAAGAGTATTATTAACATCAAATACAAATCCTGTTGGTGCAGTAAATTTAGCAAGAGAACCTTCTTTAAAGTATTTAAGATTGTTGCTTGTATAAAAACTAACTTTTTGAGGACTACTATCGATATTTGTCATAAATCCAGTACATACACCAGTGCCTATCGAAGTTTGGCTCCAGGTAATTCCTAAACCAGTCTCGTCAATTCTTAAGTAGTTGTCTAAGAAAAAATGATACAGTGGATTTGCTTGCATTACAGTTTCCACGTTTCTAGATAACGTATTACTAATATCACTATCAGTAACAAACGTAAAGTTAAATGCAGGTATTGTACTATCTTTATAAAAGATTCCGTCTTCTGCTACAATATTAGTTGAACTATATTTTCCTGTGGTATCTCTGACATCTAAGTACCTACTAATACCACTTGAAGTTCTATTAACTGCTTTACTCTTAATAATATTATTAAAACTTGTAAACGGAAAAATCTGATAATCTTCAGCAGTAACCATACGATTCTGTGTATAATATTGTTGTTGAGCTCTTTGCTTAACATCATTTAAGTTTTCTCTAGCACTAGAATTTGCAATAGTCTGTTTTAAACTCATATTAACTGTTAGTGTTTCAACTTGACTACTATGACTTACATAAGGAACAGTAATAGAAACATCACTCATATCTTGTGGTGAAATCTTATATGTAAATCCGTTACCAACTCTAAAATAAATTCTAAAGTTTCCTGTTGGTATATTTGAGAATACACCATCTCCAAAAACTAAACTAACTCTATCAGCACTTCTACTTTGTACACTGTAAAGTGTTTTAGTGTTTTGATTTAAACTATTAAATATAACATTATTTCCACTAATCGCTGGTACTTTTGTCCATAATGTTGTTTCTGCTCCGTTTGAATCTAATTCGTATAGCCAAACATCATTGTTATCTATACCAGTAACATCAACTTCAACTACTCTATTAGGCAATGCTTCATTTACATTAAAATCTAATGTTTGCAATCTTCCTTGTTTAAAATAAAAGAAAAAACCAGTATTAACACTATTAAAACCTTTGCTATCATTCCTATAAATTGCATTTATAGTACTGTTTGGTTTTGGTGAAACTTCATATAGATAGTCTGTGCCACTGTAGGTTCCGTTAACAAGTTCAAAAGGAAACTCTTGTGTGCTGACTGTACTTCTAAAATCAAATACCGGAACAGTATTTGGAACAATACTTAAATTGTATTCTTGTGTTGCTATTCCGCCAACTGTACTACTCAGTGCAGGATTACCATATCTCTGAGTTTTAACCATTGCGGCATTCATAATTGTTGTAAATTGTTCTAGGAAGTCTGGGTTTGTTTCATCTCCCCAGAATACCTCTAGGTTATCAAGACTATTGCCGTTGCTATCTGATAAAATTTCTGTTGTACTAACACTGTCAACTTTTAACAATCCTCGTGAAATCTGACTTCTCTTAGGAAAGTAATTTAACATCTTGGCAAGACGTAGTATACTATCTCTACGTTCTGCAGTTTCTAAAAAATTCTCTCTAGCATTTAAATCTGTTCTGAAATTTACACTCTGTGCAATATAAGCAATAAGATCTATTAGTGCAATATATTCACTGCTTTCGATATAGTCGTTAAAATCCTCTGGATAGAAGTTACGAAGATAGTCGACCATAGACTTACGAATAGTTTGGAAATCATAACTTTGAAAGTCAATTTCCTTAAACGACTGATAGACTTTAGTCCAATCTTGTGCTGCGAATAAATTGCTTGATCTAGTTGTGTGTGACATCTTTAATTCCTTACAGTGTATTTATTTGACTTATAAACTGCTAACATTATATTAATTGATCGTTCCGTCTTGTCTGTCAAAATTTACTACAAGTTTCTCAGATTGGTTACTTTGTACATAAAGTAATTCTATTTGTGCTTGTAGTCCGTTCTCATATTCGTCTATAACTAAATGTTGTAAACTTATCCTAGGATCTTGTGCAATAGTACTAGTAACTTCTTCGAGTAACAAGTTCTTTACTTCAGCAGTTAATGGCTCCATAATTAAATCTAATATATTGCTTCCAAAATCTGGACGACCAACCTTCTCACCTTTACGAATTGCAAAACTGTTTAATAAGTCTCTTTTTAGTAAATCAGAATCTGTTATTTTTGTAGTATTAAAGTTTCCTTGTAGTGTGCTAAACCCTCTATACATTGCCATCTTTTTCTCCTATGTCTTTTATCAAAATTGACCTCCGTAATCACCCGAATCACCAGTGTCTGCATCTGATCCGCCGCCTCCACCGCCTGAATCGCCTTGTTGGCCGGATTCGCTAGATCCAAAGCCGCCGCCGCCGAATACATTACCGCCTACGCCGCCGCCTGTAGTTCCTGGTCCACTAACTGACTCACCATTACCACTAATGTTTCTGTAAATACTAGCCTTATTTTGTTCGGCTGCAAGAGCAGCAAGTTTTGCCGTCTTTTCTACTTGTTTTGCTGAAGCAACACCTTTGTTAAAAAAGTTTTTTAGTTGTGGCAATGCAGATTCAATAGTATTCACATTTGTCCTGCCTACAAGTTTTGAGACATCTATATCCAGCCCTTCTCGAAACTGACTAGCAACTTTTGCTGAGGCAGTTTTAGCAACCATAAGCATACCTGTTATTGTACTAACAGGGTCTCCATCTTGTATTGCTCCTGACTTCTTTGCATCACCGTAATCGTCTACCATTCCTGCAACAAACAAATCTTCTTGTAAATTTGTTGAAGATTTAAAAGCAGTTTTCCCATCTATACCATCTTTACCAGTCCACATTCTTGGATTATCTAACTCTCCGTTAAAGTCTACTTCTGGTCTTACATATCCGTGTTTCTGAAGTGTAGCAACACTTACACCATACTTTCCTAATGCATTAGTAGTATCATCTTCGTACGCATAATCGCCGCCACTGCCAGCAACTTCTAAAACAGCGGCACTATAATGTCTTACTCCACTAGCACTTATTTCTTCTATACTAATTCCATAATCTGGTTGTTTTAAAACATTTGTTACATCAACTTCCTGGTCATTAAATTCTTGTGTAATAGTTGATAGTCCCAAACTAGTAGTCTTAATAGGTCGATTAGGCCCAGCAACTTTAATATTTCCACTAGTAGGGATATTACCTACCTCAATAGTTGACTTTGATGTTTCTGAAGTAATTATAGAGTGTTGTGCAAACGGTTCATGTGTTGGCACTCTGTCTACTGTTGTGTTTAATGTACTTGTGGATTCCCAAAATCCTTGTCCATTTGGTCGTGTATCTGATTTATTTAATACTCTAGCCGCACTCTGTTTTGCGGCAGGACCAGCACTTCCGTTTAAAGATATACAACTAGCCTGAAGATCTAATTTTCCACTAGACTTAATACCTATTCCAGTTCCTTCTATCGCAAAAGCACCTGAACTCTTTATATTCATCCCTTTAGCACCATAAATTAAGGTTTGTCCGTCGCTATAAAGGTTAGCCATTTGTTTGCCTTCTAAATGTAATAACCCATTTGATACTATCTGTACTTGTCCTCCGGCATGCATTTTGATATTATTATCGGCATGCATATTGATACTCTTGCTTCTTAGATTTATGTTTCTTTCACTAAAGATATCTAGTTGACCAGTTGCATCTAATTGTACCCAACAGGTTCCTTTGGAATTTCCTATATAAAGTAAGTCTTCTGAATCATGCATTAATATCTGATGTCCACCAGCAGTACGGAATCGTATAAGATTGTTTTCGCCTTCGATGTCTCCATCATCCATAGTTAAACTATGACCTTGCTTACGAGAAATTTTTCCTTCTACTGCGTTAGCATCATTCTTGTTAAGATCAGCACCACTCTTTAATGCAGATATTATATCTGGCCTATCCTTTAGGTCCCTGCCATTTATATCAGTTCTACGACCTTTAGTTGTTATCCCAAAAAGTTCACTAGGAGTTTCTCTATTAAAACTACTACTAGTTAATCCTCTTGTTTCATCTAAATCGAGTCCTTGTGTTTTTAGTATACTGTGTGTTGATTTATCAAATGCTCTTTTAGGCACTAAAAAGTTACTAATTTTATTTGTTTGATTATCGCTATCATTAAATTCGCCAGCAGGTGCTTTAGAGCCTCTGATCTCGCCCGCACTAGTGTTGATATTACTAGAAGCACTAGGCTCTGGTAATCCTTGTGTCATGTAAGTGTCAGGTGCACAAGCAAACCAAAAACCGTCTTGGTTTCTTCCTTCTGGAAAGAAACATAACACTCTTGTTCCTATGTCAGGACAAGGGTAAATCATTCCTCCAGTATTTTTAGTAGTCTCAAATTTATCACCACTGCCTAAGTTCTCTGTTCTACTATAAAAAGGAGTGCAATACTTGACTTGTCTCCATTGTGAAGGATCTTCTGTTCTACTATTATCTGCAAACGTAGGAACAAACACAGACAGATTACCCATTCTTGCTGGATGACTGTTTACTTTCACAACACCAATAACAATGCCTTTTTCTTCTCTTATGCCCCTGACATCTTGAGTTTGAAAATCACTGTCGCCGCCTTTTGCGGCACTAGCAAACGGTCTACTTCTCATTTATTATTCTCCATAATTTAAGTCTATTTCTGTATTACTAGTATTAATAAACTCTTGTCCTGTTAACTGGTTTACTTCTGTGCCAAATGCATCTGCTAATACTGCATAATCTGGTGCAACTTCAGTTTCAAATGCATCTGCTAATATAGAATAATCCTGCGTAATTTCTTCTGCAAATCTATTATCTCCTGAAAAATCACTGACATCAATATTGTCAGAACCTTGTACTGTATTTTTTGTTGATCCACTACTAGCAAAATCACTATAGATTGGATTAAGTATACTAGGATCAGGATCTCCAAAATTATCAACGAGTAATGCACCTCTTTCAATACTTTTTTGACTGTACTTACTTCTTGCTAACTTTCCATTTGCTTGTGGTTGCATTTTTTCTCTAATGCCTGTTAGGTTTTGTGTAAACACTCCACCACTAAATGTACTTTGTGCTTGTATTATTCTGTATACTCCACTAAATTCACTACTGGAATACTTGGTTTGTTTAGTAAGATCTATTAATCCTGTGAATTCATCGTAATCGCTAGGTGTTCTTAAATTAAGTTGTATATAAGGAGGAGTTAAGTCGTAATTTATTGTTCCATCTGGAAGAAACGCACTATTATATATCGTATTCCTATTCCCTTGTGGTTGGAAAAAGGCATCGCCTGTGGGTATAAATGCAGGATCTCCTAGTATATCCATATCCAATGTTATTAGGTCAACACCGTCATGCATTATACTACTCATCAAATCCTTACTTCTCTTTTTAGTTAATCCCTCGTCGTTTATCATGCCCTGGCCTTGCGTACTTTGTGGTACTGACTTTACTTGTGTTGTTACATCTGATATGTTTTTATCAGCAGTAGGAACACCAGTGCCAATAGTATGTGCTTGATAATATGCGGCATCGAAGTTCATACGAAACTTTTGTACTTCTGTATTATTTCCACTAAAAATATAATCGTATATTTTATGCACTCCTTTTCCTTTAGGCGTAGTCTTAGGTGCCCAGGGAAAATCACTATAAAATAGTGCATCTTCTACTACTGTCCATCTTATATGAAACTTATATCTTCCTTGTTTCTTGTCCCAGCCTTGAAATCCTACAATCTGCGGAATTATTTTAAACCATTTTATATGTTCACGAGAATCTTCATCTTGTAATAACTTATTAGAAGTTGCTTCAACATTGTCGTCTACGTATTCACTGCCTACAAGAATATAATTAATTAAAGACACAACGTTTGTACCAGCATTAATCTTGAACATATTAGTCTTAGTATCTAGTTCAACTTTTCCTTTAAGTGCATTACCAATACTTTTGTAAACTTTATCATTTTTGCCAGGTGTATTTAATGCGTCAAATTTTTCTCCAACTAACTTTGCGTTTGCCATACTAGGTGCAATAGCAAAACTCCATTTTTCTGCTACTTCAGCACTAGCAGGTATACTCTTTGCTTGCTTTTGCATATTAGGTGGACCGCTTGTTGCTGGTTCTTTAGTAGGTTTTGTTTGTCCTTCGTAAAACTTATTAATTGCATCTGTTAATGTTTTGTGGCTTTCTCCTGCCTTATTCTTTGTAAACTTTTGTGCTCCACCAAAATCACTAAAATCTTCTTGTCCAACGGTCACTGTTTCTTGTAATACTTCAGTAGCAACTCCACCGAATATATCTGTAACTGTACCAGCACTAACTTGGATATTGATAGGTATAGTACTTGACATAGTGTTAAAAACATCTTGATGATAAGGAACTGCTTTACATCGGTAAACTGTCCCTACTGTTTCTACTGTAAACTTTAACTCTATAATCTTAATAGGAATATACTTAGGTTTAACTTCAGCACCAACCTGTTTACCTTGGTCATTATATCCTTTAAACGTTATTTCTAAAAGATAAGGAGTATGCAAATAATTTTGTTCTTCTTGTAAACTATTTTTTGCTTCATTTTTTAATCGTTCGATTAATGTGACACCCATCGGTTCTGTGATATCAAAACTAACTTCTACTGCATTGGTGTTTGTTGTTTTGGTGTTTGGACTTACTCCGATATTCTTCATCTGTAGATTATCAATAAAAAAGTCTATATCAAAATTTTCACTTCCGTCTTTGCCAATACCACCACTCCTCATTAATAACTGTTTTGGTATTGCACTTACACTCTGTGGATTTTGTAATAGTCTAACGTATTCTTTTGGTTGCATCATATATAAAGCAATATTGTAAGTGAAACTAGCAAAGTCTGTTAATTGATTTGGCCTAGGATTAATACTAACATCATCTGCTTTTACCCCAAGACCACTGTTAGCATTCTGAGATCTTGCACTCTTTGCGTTCCCATTTGCAGTTATAGTATTAGTTGCAGAGCCTGGTCTTGCGACAACTTGACCAAAATCCATGCCGCCTCCGAAGAAATTTGTATTGTTTACGGTCTCGGCGGTTTGTCCTGATGCTCCGGGCTCTATGTCGCCAAATGCAGACATGTCAGTAAATGCTAAAGAAGTACGTCCTGTATAAGGATCTAAATTATCAACTCCTTGAAATTGTGGAGCGATAAGTGGTTCACCGATATCTGTAGGATTTCCTTGAATCGTGCTAACAGTTTTATTTTGTGCATAATCATCTACACGAAAAAAATCAAAATCTGGGTTACTAATTACATCCGGATATCTTTTAGGGGGATTAGGTGTCTCAGGTTTAGGGTTAACAACTGGATTTTCTCTAGCATAACGTTGATAATTTTCTATATAAGCAAACGGAGGTTCTCCGCCGCCTAAATTCCAGTCGTCATTTAATGATAAGAAATCGTCACCAACAACATAGGGTACTGCCCGATCAAATCCCACTAATGCCATATTAAACTCCTAGTACTGTATTAAGAGTATCTTGTTTAGGAATATATATTTTTATACCAGTCCTAAAATCCCACAATGGATCTTCCATTGCATTAGGATTTCTTACTGCAAACACCCACCACAAGTTAGCATTATCATATAAGTCAAATGCTAACAAGTCTGGTCTGTATTGGTATGTACTAGTAATTGTAAACAGTACGTCGTCTGTATTATAAGGAATCTTTCTATATTCTAGTATATCTAGATAATCGCCTTGCATCCTAGTTAACCCGTAAGGACTATCCTGTCTATATTCTACAGCCATTATGGTTGTCCTCCATTTCCACGAGCAGTTCCAATTAATTCTCCTCTAGCATAACTTGCTAGGCTAAATCTTGTTTGAGCACTTCTACTTACTACTGGTAATAGTGTTACGTTTATGGTCATACTAGTTGGCACTCTGGTACTACTATTAATGCCGTCTCCTCTACCAACTTTAGCATTAATATAATCAATTGCTTGTTCAAAATCTTGTGAAGTATTACTAATAACAACCGGTACACTATTAAACATGTACGGTCCATGAGCACTGAATCTCAATACTGGAGGAGGTGTGCCTCTATTAGTGTCTTGTCCGAAAAAACTCTTAGTTGCTGATCTTAAAAAATGTAGTACACTCAATACATATTCTGCTTCAGCAGGTGTATTAGCAGTAAAAACTCCAACACATGTAATTTGATCAACTGAACTTAATCCATAACTTTGAGACTGATAGTTATTATGTACAGTTTGGTTGCCACTGTAACTAGCACTATAACTTACGTTTATACTAGGAGTATATGGCCATACTACACCATCAGTCATAGTCAACGGACTTAATAAGGAATTGCTAGGATCTCTGTACAATATCTGTCCAGACCCAGGACTTAGAGCCAATCTTGCTCTAGTATCGTTTTCACTACCAAATTGTGCAGTTGCGACTCCTTGGTTATCTATGATGCTATTAGCACCGCCTGGGTTTAAAGCACTATTTAATAGTCTGTTTGCTTGTGATCCTAAGAAACCTTTGGCTGCCTTACTAAGTAGGCTATCACCAGGAATTACTTTATCAAGTCCTTTTGTAACTGCTTTTTGTGTAGCACTAGTTGCCGCGTCAGTAATGTTATTAAAATTAAATGCCATATAATCTCTCTTTTAACTTGCTCTATGTATTTATCGAGTATATAATATGCTTATATTATAATTTTAGGAAAATTAATGAGAAAAAGAAAATACCTAAGCAATCGAGATTTACTCGCAGAAATTCATAAAAGTAAAAATAAGTACAGTAGTTACTTAGAAGAAGAACACAGTCAATACGATATAATATTGCCTAGTTTAGATAAAGTTAACATAAGGACCACTGCAGAAGCAAAACGTAACCATGCTGATAGGACTGGAAGAGACAACTATGAAGCGGCATATATGCGTGGAGAAAAAGTAAAACAAGCAGAGTTTTTAATTGACTGGAAAAAAATAAAAAAAATAGATGTAATATTTAGAATTATGACATTCGATCATATACCTCTGCAACCAGGTCGTAAGAAAACATTAAAAACTGTTGCTGATCATCATACACAATGTAACTTTCCTCCATATCAGCACTGGAAATTTGATGATGACAATCCTGATGAACTAATATGCGTAGGAAAGAGTCATTGGGAAGGTGGGTTACAAAACGGACACTTTAGTAAAACACATGCTGATATGACTCCAAAACTAGCAAGAATGTTTATGAAACTAGTTGAACGTTATGCGAGTAGAAGTAATTGGCGTGGGTACACTTATAATGACGAAATGCAAGGTAGTGCCTTGCTACAGTTAAGTCAAATTGGATTGCAGTTTGACGAAAGTAAAAGTCAAAATCCTTTTGCATATTATACTGCGGCTATTACAAATAGTTTTACAAGAGTTTTAAACATTGAGAAAAAAGGTCAACGTATTAGAGATGATATCCTAGAACAAAATGGATTAAACCCTAGTTATACAAGACAAAATGAGAATCAAGAGAAAATGAAAGAACTAGCACAAATAGATATTTCGGAGAAAAAATGAATCTATTCAAACGGGCAATATTCTTTACAGACATCCACTTTGGTATGAAGTCTAACAGTCATACACACAACCAAGATTGCTTAGACTTCATAGACTTTGTTATAGAAACAGGAAAAGCAAGAAATTGCGAAACTTGTATATTTCTTGGTGACTGGCATCATAATCGTGCAAGTTTAAATATTAGTACACTTAACTATAGTGTTCGTGGCATGGATAAACTTACAAAAGCATTCACCCAAGTAGTGATGTTGCCTGGTAATCACGACGAACACTACAGAGACACTAGAGAAATGAACAGTATTGTATGGGCAAAACAATACGATAATGTTCGATTCTATGACGAAATAACTGTTGAAAATGATGTTGCAGTATTGCCATGGTTAGTAGGTGACGAACATAAAACAGTTAAGAATATTGAAGCAAAGTATATGTTTGCACACTTAGAGTTGCCAAACTTTTTTATGAATGCTATGGTAAGAATGCCAGATGTAGGCGAATTAAAAACAGATGACTTACACAGTGAAACTATTTTTACAGGACATTTTCATAAACGACAGACTAGTGGTAATGTAACATATATCGGAAACGCATTTCCACACAACTACGCCGATGCTGGAGATGACGACAGAGGGTGTATGATACTAGATTGGGGACAAACTCCAGAATATATTAAATGGGAAAATGCTCCTAAGTATAGACGTTTTATGTTAAGTAGTATTTTAGAAAAAACAGACGAACTACTACTACCTAACATGTATTGTAGAGTAGATATTGACTTAGATATTAGTTACGAAGAGGCAACATTTATTAAAGAACAATTCGTACCGCAGTATAACTTACGTGAACTAAGTTTAATACAAAGAACAGACTTAGAAGAACATGCACAAACTTTTAAAGGCGAAGTTAACTTTGAAAGTGTTGACAGTATCGTTACTAGTCACTTAACACAACTTGAAACTGCTCAATATGACAGACAGTTAATGTTAGACATTTATAGGAATCTATAATTATGTTAACTTCGAATCCCAAAGTAATTAGATAGACAGTAATTTAAAGGATATTAATGTTTAAAATAAACACACTCACAGTAAAGAATTTTATGAGCGTCGGGAATCAAACCCAGGCGGTAGACTTTGATCGTAAAGACTTAACTCTGGTGCTTGGTGCAAATTTAGATCAAGGAGGTGACGATTCTGGTGCTAGAAATGGCACGGGTAAAACCACAATCATCAATGCATTAAGTTATGCTCTTTACGGTCAAGCACTAACTAAAATTAGAGTTGATAATTTAATTAACAAAACTAACGCAAAAGCAATGTTAGTTACTATTGATTTTGAAGTCCATGGAATTAGTTATAGATTAGAACGTGGAAGAAAGCCTAATGTACTAAAA
>Ga0209192_10000922_pt1 | contig 25436 bp, 24 predicted proteins | sample ArcticOcean_MG_C_11_FD_187433 | JGI IMG/M metagenome (GOLD analysis project Ga0209192, IMG submission 187433) | Marine microbial communities from western Arctic Ocean - ArcticOcean_MG_CB2_154 (SPAdes) (version 2) | ecosystem: Environmental > Aquatic > Marine > Oceanic | place: Arctic Ocean... | reverse complement strand
TAGGCCTATTTATTTCTAGTTTTTTAGGGGCGACTATAATACCTTTTAGTTCAGAAATTGTTTTTAGCCTTTTAATCATTAATGGCTACGATATTAGGGTAAGCTTAATAGTAGCAACAGTTGGTAATTGGCTTGGTGGACTGAGCAGCTATTATTTGGGAAGACTAGGCAAATGGAGTACTTTAGAAAAATATTTTAAATTAAAAAAAGAAAGAATCTTTCATTTTAAGACTAAGATTGATAAATGGGGAAGTCTATTAGCATTCTTTTGTTGGCTGCCTGTTGTTGGAGATCCAATTGCTGTAAGTTTAGGTTTTTTTAGAATAAATTATATATCAGTTGCAGTATGGATGTTAATAGGAAAAGTATTAAGGTATGTTATTTGGGCTATGATAACGTACTGGGGCGCATCAATTTTATAAATTACTACCCTAGTAAATCTAGTAATTCTTCAGAAGATATAATTGTAGTAAATTCTTCATTTAAACTAGCTAACGAAGTCTTATAAATAGTTTCACAGTCTATCATTTGACCATCTAAACCCATTGTGTTATAAGCCGCTGTAGAGTCAGAAATTAGATAAGTTTCATAACCTAAATTACCAGACATTCTAACTGTGGTTGATATACAGTAATTTGTAGTCATACCAACTATTACCAAGGTTTTAAGATTTTGATCATTTAATAAAGTCTCTAAATTTGTGCCTATAAAAGCGCTATTAACACTTTTGGTTAATACATGCTCACCATCAATTGGTGAAACATAATCATTAAAAGAAAACCCTGGTTTAGACTTATGCAATTTCGAGTCAGGATTTACAGAACTATGCCTTACATGAATAACCGGAAACTTAAGCTCTCTCCATTTATTCAAAATTAATCCACATGTTTTTTCTGCATCTAAATTATTTCGTTTTAGCCCTGGGTAGTCTTTCTCCAGGAAAGCCTTTTGAACATCTACAATCAATAAAGCAGGATTTGAATTTTTTAAATTTATTAGTTTCATTTTATTTCTATGTAATTATTATTTCGATAGGTTTTGAAATAAATTTTCGATTTTATTAAAAGATATTTGACTTAAATCATCTACAACTAAATCTGCTTTACTATAATCTTGATTTTTTGAATGAAAACTATCAAAACCAATACAATATATACCAGCTCCACTAGCCGCTTCAATCCCATTTGTAGAGTCTTCAATTACTATGCATTCTTCTTTTTTAAATCCTGAAATATTAGCGGCTTTTATGAAAATTTCTGGATGAGGTTTAGAAGCTTTCAAATCTGCACCACTAAGTTTGGCTATAAAGTATTGATCTAGTTTAAATCTATTAAAAATATTATTAATAGTCACCATTGAAGCAGAAGAAGCCAATACTAATTTTAAACCATTTTTAGTATAATCAATAATTAAATCTAATACTCCATCAATTAGTTGAAAATTAATATCGTTTGCAAAGATGTATTTGAAATGTTTCCTTTTAAGAGACACTAAATCTTCTGGCGCTTGTTTTAAATTAAAATCTAAACATAGTTTCTGGCAGATTCTTAATGTAGACTGCCCAGTAAAAGATTCAAAAAGTGTATCTGGAACTTCAATTCCAACATCCTTAAACATTTTATAATAAGCTTTTTTATGAAGTGGCTCGCTATCTACTATAACCCCATCCATATCAAATAAAATAGCCTTTATCATTTGTTGATTATGTTTGTATGTTTATTTTTTAATAAGAAGTAAATAATTAAGACTAATAACTAAAACAATTTGTTAAAAAATTAAAACATATTTTTATCAAAAATATATCAATTTAATTATATTTACCTAAGTAAATTTCAAAACAAATAACTAAACTATCTAAAAATGAAAAAAACAAACGTTTTTTTGCTCATGTTTCTTGCATGTGCAATGTCATTTTCACAAGTGACAACATCTGGTATTAAAGGAAGTGTATCCGATGAAACTAATTCCGAATTACCTGGTGCTAATGTTATAGCCGTACACAACCCTACAGGGACTACTTATGGTGCAGCTACAAACATCGACGGTAAATTTAATTTAGTAAACCTTAGAGTGGGTGGACCTTACACAATTACTGTTAGTTATGTAGGGTACAAAGACCAGGCTTTTTCAGATGTATATCTTAATTTAGGTCAGGCTGAAAACGTATCGTTAAGTCTTATTCCTGATTCGGGAGCTCTTGATGCTATTGTTATTCAAGGGAATACATCAAAAAGTGTATTTAGCAAAGGAAGAACTGGAGCTGAAACTAGTATAGGTCGTAGAGAGCTAACTACCTTACCTTCAATATCTAGATCAGCAGCAGATTTCACAAGACTTGAACCAACAGCTAGTAATGGCTCTTTTGGGGGTCGTAATGATCAGTTTAACAACTTTTCATTAGATGGAGCAATATTCAACAATCCTTTTGGATTAGATGCTGCTACTCCAGGTGGTCAAACAGATTCTCAGCCAGTATCTTTAGATGCGATTGATCAAATTCAAGTATCTACTGCTCCATATGATGTTACTCAGTCTGGGTTTACTGGAGCAACTGTAAATGCTGTTACAAAAAGTGGATCTAACGAATTAAAAGGAACTGTTTATAATTTTAGTAGAAATGAATCTTTCACTGGATCTAAAATTAATGGTGAAGATATTTTTGTGCCGAATTTATCACAATCTCAAAGAGGTTTTAGTGTAGGTGGTCCAATTATAAAGAATAAATTATTTTTCTTTACAAATTTCGAACAAGATAATAGAGAAGATCTAGGTCAATCTTGGTTACCTAATAGAGGTACTGGTGCGATCAATGAATCAAGAGTTGATGAAAGTGATTTAATCTTAGTTCAGAATACATTATTGGGAATAGGATATGATCCTGGAGCTTATGAAGGTTTTAATCATAAAGCAGAGTCAACTAAAGGAATCTTTAAATTAGATTGGAATATCAATGAAAACAATCAATTAGCAGTTATTTACAATTGGCTAGATGCTTCAAAAGATAAACCAGCACACCCAACAGCTTTAGGTTTTAGAGGACCTAATGCTTCTGTTTTACAATTCGAAAATTCTGGTTACCAAATTAACAATAAATTGAATTCTGTACAGTTAGAATTAAACTCATCAATATCTGATGCAGTTTCTAATAAATTCCAGGTAGGATATACGCATTTTGAAGATTTTAGAAATCCAATGTCTAGTCCTATGCCAGCAATTACTATACAAGATGGTGCAGGATCAAATTATATTATTGCAGGTCATGAACCTTTTTCAATAAATAATGTTTTGGATCAAAAAGTTTTTCAATTCTCAAATAATCTAACTTACACAAAAGGCAACCATACTTACACGTTTGGTATCTCTTTCGAAAAGTTTGAATTTGATAATTCATTTAACTTAGGTACATACGGGTATGGAAATGCGAATGGTTATGTAGGTGCGTTTGGAGCTTTTGCTTCAGTTGATGATTTTGTTGCAGCCGGAAATAATGGTTTATTATCTGAAGCTTTAGCAAATGCTCAAGCAGTTGCAGATGCTGACACATGGTCTCTAGCTGAAACAAATGTTGGTCAATTAGCATTTTACATACAAGATGAATGGGATGTGAATGATGATTTCAAATTCACTTATGGTTTAAGATTTGACAAACCGTTATACTTTGATACTGATGAAAAAGCAGGAGATGTTATAGCTGGGACTGGTGATTATGCACCAAACACTCCTTATGTCAACCCTAACACGGGTGATCTACAATTGTTAGATAATACTCAAATGCCATCTAGTTCATGGTTATTCTCTCCTAGAATTGGATTTAACTATGATGTAAATAGTGATAACACTTTACAATTAAGAGGTGGTTCAGGTATATTCTCTGGTCGTATTCCTTTTGTCTGGTTAGGAAACCAAATTGGGAATCCAAACTGGTGGTTCCACCAAATGGTTGATCCAGATTACCAATACCCTCAAGTATGGAGAACTAATTTAGGAGTAGATCGCAAGTATGACAATGGATTAGTATTAACTGCGGATATATCTTATTCTAAAGATACAAATGGTGCACATGTTCAAAACTGGGGTCTACTAACTCCATCTGGAACATTAGCAGGTGTTGATAATAGACCAGTGTATACAGGAGATGATCATGTACTTGTAAATGGTGATGGATTAGGGTTTGGAGCACAAGCTAATGGTTATGTATTCAGTAACTCTGACAAAGGACGTATATTCAATGTAGCTTTTAAAGCTCAGAAGACTTTTGAAAACGGTTTATATACAAGTTTCGCATACAGTTATTTAGATTCAAAAGATGTTAATTCAATTGAAGCTGAAATTACTGGCGATGCTTTTGCTTTTAATCCTGTAGTAGGTGATGCAAATGCAGATGTATTATCTTATTCTAAATACGGTGATACACATAGATTTATAGGAGTTGCTAGTAAACAATGGAAATATGGTGATGACAACAAATGGGGTACAACTTTATCTACATTCTTTGAATACAGTAGAGGAGGAAGATTTAGTTATACTTATGGAGGTGATATTAATGGAGATGGATCTGGCTTAAATGATTTGATCTATATACCTACAGTGCATGAAATCAATCAAATGAATTTTTCTGGAATTGGTCAAGCTGCTGCATTTGATGCATATATCTCTCAAGATGATTACTTAAGTGGTAGACGTGGACAATACGCTGAACGTTACGGTGCGTTATCTCCTTGGAGAGGCCGTTGGGATATGAAGTTCCTACAAGACTATCATGTTAAAGTTGCAGATGGGAAAACCAATACTGTTCAGTTTAGTATTGACTTCTTAAACATTGGAAATTTTATAAGCTCTGAATGGGGTCTTGTTCAACAACCAAATGCTGTTCAACCAATTGGTGTAAATGTTGGTGCTGATGGAGTACCAACATATACATACAATTCTGATTTACAGAATACATTTGGATATGACGCAAGTTTATTATCTAGATGGCAAATGCAATTTGGATTACGTTATATTTTCTAATATAATAACATATTAATATCTAAAATGCACTCTTTTTAGGGTGCATTTTTTATTTATAAAAGCCTGTATAAAAAAACTTAAACTAATATTTTACAGATATATATATCTATATAAAATTAGTCTAAATTTCTAAGTATTGGTATTTTTATATAAACATATAACATGATTGAACATTATTTTCAATGCCCTCACTGTTGGGAGGATCAATTACAAATGATAGACCCTTCTATTAATAATCAAAGTTTTATTGAAGACTGCAAGATTTGTTGTAACCCACTTGAGTTTGAATTGAGTATTGCAGATAACTCATTACAATCATTTTCTGTAATGCCGATTGATCAGTAAAATTTGAATTATAAACTTCTTGTAGTACAAAACAAAAAAAGGGAACTACATCTCTGCAACTCCCTTTGTCACTTTAGAATAATTAGACTTCTAACCTATTAAACCATAATTATGCTTATCGTCTTTCAGGTAAAAAACTATTCTATTAAAATGTATTTTAAATTATTCAGGTATTCCAGTTCCTCCACCAAGAGGAGCCCAGTTTGAATGCATTATTTTCCATCCATTTTCTGTTGAAACCCAAACAGAAGAACCTCTAGTGCTGTAGTCAATTTTATCTCCATCACCTACAGTGTAATCTCCTTTAGCATAAAAGGTTAATACAGCAGTTCTTGAGTCTGGAGAAAGAGCTACATTAGTGTCATATAAATCAAATTCTCCCCATTTAGCTACTGGTTTCACATCAAAACTTTCTGAATTCATTGTGTAAAACTTACTTAAGTTTGAGTCTCCAGTTGTAAAAGGTGTATTTTGATCAACATATTTATTGAACTCTTCTAAATTTTGTGTAAGAATAGCATCTTGAAAATTTACAGCGTTTAATTTTAAAGCACTAACAATATCTTCGTCAGAAACTTTTGGATCAACTGTTGGTTGACAAGCTGCAAGTAATATTACAGCCATTAATAGAAATGATTTTTTCATGTTTTGTTATTAAATGATTAATAAAGATTATTTAACTATATTGAATTTAAGGGTTTTTAAATAAAAAAATACAATTTTAGTTTTATTTCTTGATTCTATTGGTGTCTTTCATGTATTCATTATCTAAAAGTAGACCCGTGTTTATTAAAGAGAACACCTTTTCTTTTAAGTTATCTAAATCCTCAATATTTAATCCTTTGGTTTCAACAAAACGATGTTGACGAACCCTAAACAATCCAGGCCCTCCTTTTAAAAAATTCCAAGAGAAAAAACGTTTACAGTCATAATATATTTGAGGTACAATAGGTATTTGATGTTCTATAGCCAGACTGAACGCACCATTTTTAAAGGGTGCTAAAACAACATCCTCTGCAGGCACTAAACCTTCTGGAAAAATAGCAACACTTGTCCCGTTTTTAAGTCTTTTTTTTGCCAATTCATACACCCTTTTTCTGCTTTCAGGGCTACTTCTATCAACCATAATAACTATTCTTCTATAAAAGAATCCAAATATTGGAATCTTTACAAGTTCTTTTTTACCTACAAAAACAATAGGATTTTTACTAGTAACAATCAGTACAAAAGGATCCATTAATGATCCATGGTTTGGACAGAACATATAGCTTTTATTTGGATCAATTAATTCATCAAATTTAAAGTCTAAGCGAAAGCCCATACCATATACAAGTAATTTAGACCATACTCTTACAAGCTTCCATAAATATGGATAATATTCGTGTTTAATTGAGAGAATGAATAAAAAAGGGGACATTAAAATTATGGTAACAAAAATCATAATGTAAAACCATGCACGCCAAATTAAAAGAAATGGAATTTTTATAAAGTTAATATATTGAACAGTTTTCAAAATAATTATATTTTTTTTAAAGTTATTATTTTTTTTTAGATACAAAGGTTTTTCTATCAACAATAACTAGAACCAATAAATACTATGTTTTCTTGAATATTTATTTACTTTTTGTAAATTCACGATATGACCAAAATAAAAACTATTTGTTCAGTTAAAAAAATTAAATAAAGATCAATTTTATGCTAGCAAATTACATTAAAGAAGTATTAGAAAATATGCCAAATAGTTGGTTAAATTTAACTACTCACAGATTAGATCTTTATGATGAAAAATTAGCTAAAACCCAATTCTTATACGAGCTTAAAGTCTTATATGAAAATAATAATTCCAAAACTTCTGCATTAAATGAATTACCTACGGCATATGACTACATTAGACTGGGACATCCATTATCCTGCCTGTTAGAATGGGGAGTTGGAAATTTACATAATTTAAAAACAGAAAATGTAATATGTTTTTCATCAAAGACTACACCAGTTTTATCAATTTTAAGAAAAAACTCATTAGATAATAAAAAAACTCAGATTATTTACAAAGGTGAATTACCTATATTCTTGGATATTGATATTTTACAAAATATTTATGGCTACAACTTTGATTTAATACAGATTAAAGAAATATCTGACATACCCAAGTTTAATGGTACTACTGTTTTTATTTCACAACAAGATAAAATTAACACGAATAATCTTATCCCAAATATTGATTTTTTTGTTAATACTTACTCCGAATTAGGCAGTATTTTATTAGTCAATGGTGAGCAAAATGAAAGTTATATCTCAAGTATTCAACATGTAAGAAGAAGAGAAACTATAGCAATGACACCAGCCAATTGTTTTACATACTTAAAGTCACTAACAAGTCAATCTTCTTTCGATAATAACAACAAAAACATAGAAGTCAATAAAAATTTGGTTTTAAACTCTATTAAAGCTATTACTGAAACAGGATCAAAACCGCTTGTGGCTTCTAGTGGACTATCTATTCAATATGCAATTATGATGGGAATAGTACACGATGCTGTAGAAAATCATAAAGGCAAAAATATTAAAATTATTGTACCACCAAATTGTTATGGAGGCACAAATGATCAAGCAAGACGTGTAGCTGCTTGTATTGACAATGTTGAAGTAGTTGATTTAGCAGTAGACGGCAATAATGATATGGTGAAAAGTATTGATGTTATTTTAGATAAGGTTGCTAGAGAAGACGGCATCTCTTTAATAATTGCTGAGATACCAACAAATCCAAGAGTTGAAGTACCTGATCTTATTGAACTAAAAAATGTTTTAAGTAAGGAACGTAAAACTCTAGCTGGTCAAATTTCTACTGATTCAATTTTTATTTTGGATCAAACATTTTGCCCTAACATACACTTTTTAGGCGAAGGAGAAATACTATCAAGCATTAGAGCAATTTCTTATGCTAGTGGATCTAAATTTCCAAGTGGTGGCCTTTGTACAGCTGGGTATTGTGTTGGAAACAATAAAACAGAAAGTCTGATGAAAAAGATAGAAATACATCTTAGACTTTGTGATAACGAGGCGACAAGTCTTCAAATGGAAATACTAGCAAAACAATTACCTTCAATGAATCAAAGAATAATTGATGCTTATAAAAACACACGTGAATTTGTAAATTTTATAAACGACACGTTACCTAAAGCGAAAATTAATTTTGTATCTGAAGAATTAGCAAAAATGGACTTTACACCATCTGTGTTTTCATTAGACCTACCAACTAAAGGACTTACTAGTGAAGAAAAAGAATTTAACAAGAGAGCTTCAAATCTTAAGTTGATCAATTTAATGATTACAGAAATTCCTAATGAAAGTAAGTTTTGCGTAAGCTATGGACAATTAAAAGGCTGTTATTGGACAGTCCCTGCAACATCCACTCAAGGAACAACAAAAGAAGGAGATAAAGATTATATTGTTCGTGTAGCACTATCTCCTAATATGGATATTGAACTTCACAAAAAAGTGTTTTTAAAATTCATTGAAAAAATTTGATTTTAGAATTGAGTTTGTAGCTTTTCTATTTATATATTTTTTTCATAAAATTAATTCCTGTAATAGCTGTAGCGGTAATTAAACCAGAGAAAAGTGCGCCTCCCACTCCAGCACTAACAATATCTTGTCCTGTTAAATACAATCCTTTTATTGGAGTTTTAGGTCTTAAGAATTTTTGACTAAATCTAGCTGGAGTATGATCCAAACCATACAGTTCACCTTTATTATAATTAACAAAATTCTTTGTAGTTAATGGGCTAGATAATTCATACTGATCAACACAGTCTCTTAAGTGAGGAAGTTGTATGAATAATTGCTCTAATAACCTTTTAGATATTGACTCTTTCAAGATGTCATAAGACTCCCCTCTTTTTTTCCAAGAGGTTCCCTCCCATTTAACAAAGCTATCATACGGAAGTAAAGTAATAACATCTATAGTGCTTTTACCTGGATATCTAGAGTCCCATGATGGATCTTTAGCAGAAGGAAAAGAAATATAGACAAGTGGAAATTCAGCATCTTGGTTATCTAGGTAATTTTTTACAGAAGAATCATGATCAGTTTTCACTGGATAAATCCATAAATTGTGTTTGGGTAAACTTAACTCCTTAGCACTCCCATTTAAGCCAATGTACAAACATCCATGAGCGACAGAAGGCTTAACTGCCTTTAAGTTATTTTTAAATCCATATTTAATACTTAATTCATTACTAATTAACTTGTCGTAAGTGTTAAAAACTCCAACCCCACTTATTATTATTTTAGAGAAGAATCTCTTTCCATCTTCCATTAAAACTCCAATAGCTCGGTCGTTTTCTATAATAATCTCTTTAACTTCTGCCTTAACCACAACTTTCCCCTTAGATTTTTCAATAACTGGATTAATTGTATTTACTATTTCCGAAGAGCCACCAATAGGGAAACTTCCTCCTTTAAAATAATGCTTAACTACTGACGCATGCATAGCAAAACTACTTTGTTTTGGTGGTAAACCATAGTCACCATATTGTGCAGTTAATACTTTTATAAGTTGTTGATTTTGAGTTAATGAACTAATAACCTCATAAGTTGTTTTAGAGGAATATTTCAAATATTTTTTTCTAAAGAAGTAACCAAATAAAGAGCTTATAAAGCTTGGTAATGCTTTTTCAATGTAAAATTTCTTCATTGCCTTATTACAGTCAAAAACCATTTGTATATAATTCTCAATAGCACTAGATTCATCTGGAAAATAAGATATCAGTTTATTTTTAAAATTCTCCACTCCTTTTACGAAATCATATGTTTTATTACCAATTATAATCCTATCATATACATCTCCCATATCCTCCCATTTCAGGTTTCTGTCCGATACATAATCGAACATTTTCCTAATAGGACTATTAAGATTTTGTACCTCACCTATGTAATGAATACCCACATCCCATTCATACCCTTTTCTTTTAAATACATGAGTAAAGCCACCTGCAACATAATGTCTTTCCAAAACAAGTACTTTTTTCCCCTCTTTGGATAGTAATGCAGCTGTAGTCATACTACCCATTCCAGATCCAATAACTATTGCATCATAATTATCTTGGAAATCAATTTTTCTTTTGTAAGATTCTATCATAGATTTAAAATTACGATAATATTTTTGAAGATTAAAAAAGAAGTAGATATTAAGGGCATTTGTATATAAATAAGAAAAATATAGGTGAATTATAAATTGAATTATAAATTTGTGAAGATGGAAATAGACAATAAACTTGAAGGGGCATATAAATCATATCATAAAAATGGTCAATTAGAACAAGACGGAAATTACAAAGATGATAAAAAAGAAGGATTGTGGAAAATCTACAAAAATAATGGTCAGTTAGAACAGGAAGTAAATTGGAAAGAAGATAAACAGAACGGAATAACTAAATTTTATAATACAAATGGTCAATTAGAATTAGAAGAAAATTTAAAAGAAGGTAAACGTGATGGGGTATTAAAGTGGTATTATGAAAATGGTAAATTATCAATGGAAGGAAGTTATAAGAATGATAAAAAAGATGGAGTATTTAAATACTATCATGAAAATGGTAAATTAGAAAAAGAAATTTCTTATAAAGATGGAGATATAGTACTTTAGTTAAAATATTATTAATTAATAAACATTCAGAATAAATTACAACTATTCATGAAAAAAATTCTATTCTATATTAATATATTATCTCTGGCTATAATTCTAAGCTGCAAAGAAGATAACAATACAAATCATTCAGGTCCAATAAGTCCTGGGAATGATCAAAACTTCACTATTGTTGCTCATTCAGATACTGGATTTACATCTACAAATCGAAAAGTAATGGTGTTTGGAATACCAGTATATGCTTTCTATGATGTGGAAGATTCCAAATTACTTCACGCTGCAAATATTATGGCACAATACTTAGACAATGACGAAAATGGGATTGTAGATAATTCATTACTACTTACAACATTATTAAATAATGAAGCCGCTCTTTTTATGTGGAAAACTGAATCTCAAATAAATCTCAATGCACAGGACTTAGGGGCAGATGAATCTATCCCTATATGGCATACAAATGGGCAAACAGGACAGTTTGATGCAGCATTAGAGGAAGTATGGCACGTAATTACATATTCTGGCTACAGTGATGCTTACCCGGAAATATTTGGAGAGAATTCTGGGACCTCTTTAACCAATGCAATGGATATAGCTAGAGGAGGAAACTTTACAAGTATTCCAGAGAATTATCCAAATAATGCATGGTACACATATGATGATCAAACATGTGATTATCAATGTATGGCAACTGAATACTTTTATTGGGGTATGACCTCGATCCTAGGAGCTCAAGAAAATAGATTAAATGAAATATCACAAGAATGGGATTTAAATAGTAGGGATTTAGTAGAAAATACGGATACTGCAATATATTCACTGCTCACCAACCCAGTATATAATTTCCCCACTGTATTACCAGATGGAACATATAGACAATAATATATAGCTAATTAAAAATAAAATAAACATGAAAAAACTAACAGATATTGAAATTAAAAAAAAAGTAGAATCTTTACAAGATTGGGACTTTTACGATAATGCTTTACATACAGATTTTGAATTTGACAATTTCAAAGATTGCATGTCTGCAATGAATAGAATTGCTTTTGAATGCGAAGCACTAAATCATCATCCAGAATGGACAAACACATACAATACTTTAGATATAAAGCTAACAACTCACGATGCAAATGGCGTAACAGAAATGGATTTTAAATTAGCAACTATTATAAACCAAATTGTAGAAGTTGAAGAATAAAAAAGAAGGTAACAAGCACTAAGTAACCAAACACCTATACTTTGAAGCAATTAACTCATAGCGATATCAAAAATAAACAACAACAGTTTGCTATAACTATTGTATGTGATGCGATTAGAACTCCTGAAAATATCGGGATGTGTTTTCGGATTTCTGAAAGTTTTGGGGTTCAAAAAATTTATTTTGATGAGAGTTCTCCATCTACAGAGAATAGAATTGTAAAAAAAACTGCTAGAAATACTATCTCTCAAATTAAACATGCTGTTTATAATGATTTTAATGAAATTATTCATCAATTAAAAGCAGAAGGAAATACAATTATTGGTATAGAAATCACTGATAAAAGTATTAATATTCAAGATTTTAATTTTAAAAATCATAAAAAAATCGTTTTGCTTTTAGGAAGTGAAAGAAATGGAATTGAAAACATAAATTTAGTAGATGAAACTATTGTAATACCAATGTATGGTAGAAATTCATCTATGAACGTAATACATAGTTTAGCAATCACTCTGTATGAAGTAACAAATCAGTTAAAATAGCTACTTATATTATAATGCTTTTATCTGAAATTAAATGAATTATACTGATTTAAAAATATCAAATAGAGATGCAGAAAAGATTCTGTTACAATTTTATGGAATAAAAGCAACTGCATCTGAGCTACCTGGCGAGTCAGATTTTAATTTTAAAGTCTCTATAGAGAGCACTAGTAGATACATCTTAAAGATTTCTAGGCCCAAAGAAAACAAAAGTCTAATCGTCTTTCAACAACAATTATTGCAATATCTGATGCTTGATAAAAGTGTCATTACTCCCAAGGTTATCTTGGATCAAAATGGTTCAACTATCCCAGAATACAAAGACGAGTTAGGTAATATCCGAATGGTACGATTACTAAGCTGGATTTCTGGACGAATATGGAATGATGTAAACCCACAATCGAATAATTTAAGATTTGATTTAGGGCAGAAGTGTGGAAAACTAACAAATGCTCTTCTCTCTTTTGAGCATCCTCATGCACATAGGTGTTTTGAATGGGACATTGCGCAATCTTTATGGACAACCAATTACTTAGAATTATTTAATTCTAAAGAGAAAGAGATCATTACGTATTTTCAATCTCTTTTCAAAACTCAGTTCAAAAACTATAAAGAGCTCAGAAAAACTATTATTCACAATGACATTAATGATAACAATATTATTGTTTCAGAAAACTTAGAAAGCCCAACAGTAATTACGGCTATTGATTACGGGGATGCTATATACACTCAAACTATCAATGATATCGCTACAGCTTGTGCTTATGCAATAATGCATCACAATGATCCTTTAGAAGCCTCTTTAACTGTTTTGAAAGGGTATAATGTTACTTGTCCATTAAAAGAAGAAGAACTGGTACATTTGTATACATGTATAGCAATGCGATTGATTATTTCAGTGACTAAAGCAGCTATTAATAAACAAAAAGAACCAACGAATAAGTATTTGTTAGTTAGCGAGGAGTCTGCTTGGAAAGTACTAAAAAAATGGTTTGTTATCAGTCCATACCTTGCAGAGTATTCCTTTAGGAACAGCTGTGGCTTTTGTGCACATCCAAACGAAGACAAATTTAAAAACTGGATTTCAAATCAGCATTTCTCATTGAAGGATTTATTTCCTTCGGTATCCAAAAATGAAATTGAGTTACTCGACTTAAGCGTTTCAAGCAGTTGGATTGGGCATAAAAATGACTTTAACAATATCGATTTATTTCAGTTCAAATTAGATCAACTACAAAAAAAGCATCCTGCAAAAATTATCTCAGGTGGGTATTTAGAACCTCGGCCTTTGTACACATCTAATACTTATGATACAATTGGAAATTACGGAAGGGAAAGCAGAGCTATTCATCTAGGAATTGATTTCTGGCTTCCTGCAAAAACTCCAGTTCATTCCTTATTTGATGGTGAAGTAGTTACTGCTATAAATAATATTGGAGACAAAGAATATGGAGGTTTTATTATTTTAAAACATCACACAGACACTGTTGAATTCTTTTCTTTGTATGGTCATTTGAATCCTAATACTATTTTGAAGTATAAAATCGGAGATCATATAAAAAAGGGTTGGAAAATTGCGGAATTAGGAGATCCTTCTGTCAATGGCAATTGGGCACCTCACCTCCATTTTCAAATAATGCTTTCAGATTTAGGTTATAAAAATGATTTCCCTGGTGTAGCATCTATCCATCAAATAGATGTTTGGAAAAGTATTTGCATAGATCCCAATTTATTATTTAAAATTAAGAATCTACATCCAAAAAACAACACACCAAATCAAGAATTACTTAAGTTTAGAAAACAACATTTAGGCAAAAGCTTGAGTTTACAGTACAATACCCCAATCAAAATGGTTCGTGGGGATCGTGCTTATCTAATAGATCAGCTTGGTAATAAATATTTAGATACCGTAAACAATGTAGCTCATGTTGGTCATGAGAATCCCAAGGTAGTTAAAGCAGCTCAAAAACAAATAGCTTTATTAAATACGAACTCTAGATATCTTCACGAAAATATTAATATGTGTGCTAAAGAAATCTTAGATACCTTACCTGCGGAATTAAGTGTTGTTCATTTCATGAATTCAGGTAGTGAAGCAAACGAATTAGCAATTCGAATGGTGAAAGCAGTAACAGGACAAAAACATATCATTGCTTCAGAATTTGGTTATCACGGAAATACCAATATCTGTGTTGATATCTCTTCCTATAAGTTTGATGGCAAAGGCGGTAAAGGAGCTCCTGAACAAACACACATATTTCCATTACCAGATTCCTTCCGAGGGAAATACAGAGGAAAAAATACAGCTATTAAATACGTAAAAGAAGTTCAAAAGTGTATTACTGATATTCATAAAAAAGGAGTTGGTGTTGGAGCTTTTATTGTAGAGCCAATTATTAGTTGTGGTGGACAAATAGAATTGCCAGAAGGTTTTTTATCTGAAGCCTATAAGGCTATTAGAAAAGCTGGTGGATTGTGTATTTCTGATGAAGTTCAGGTGGGCTGTGGAAGACTAGGAAAAACCTTTTGGGGTTTTCAGTTACATAATGTTATTCCAGATATTATTACCATAGGAAAACCTTTAGGAAACGGACATCCTATAGCTGCTGTTGTGTGTACTCAAGAAGTTGCTAATAGTTTTGCCAACGGAATGGAATACTTCAATACCTTTGGAGGAAATCCAGTTTCTTGTGCCATAGGAACAGAAGTACTACAAACCGTAAAACGTGATAAACTACAAGATAAAGCGTTAGAAGTTGGGTCATTTATAAAAAATGAGCTAAATAAATTGAAGAAGGATTTCTCTATAATCGGAGATGTAAGAGGCATAGGGTTTTTTTTAGGAATAGAATTAGTTGACTCACAAAAAATACCGCTACCAAAACAAACCTCATATTTAGTAAATAGAATGAAAGAACAAGGTATTCTAATGAGTTCAGACGGTCCTGATCAAAATGTGTTAAAAATTAAACCACCAATGGTGTTTTCTTTTGTAGATGCGAAAGAGCTTATACGCTGTCTTAAAATTGTATTAAAAGAAGATTTTATGACAAATTATTAATGAAAAACTAATTAAATCTTTTAATATCTATTTCTACATCTAAGTTCTCTCCTTTGTCTAGTAAATTATATAAGTTTTTTGCCATGCTTGGAGCAACCATTACTCCTCGCGTCCCTAAACCGTTTAAAACAGCTAATCTTGGATATTGATTGTGTACACCAACAAAAGGCCTTCTATCGTTAGTTGTAGGTCTTATTCCTGCAGATTGTTCTATAATTTCATATGGAACATTAATTACATTTTTTAACTTCTCAATCAATTCTGACTTTCCCTTTTCTGTTGGAGTTAATGTTTTGTCAGAATGATTAAAGGTTGCTCCAACTTTGTAGTTATTATCTCCTAAAGGAATTAAAAATAACGATGACTTTAATAAAAAATTAATATTTAATTTTGGTGCATGAATAATTAACAACTCACCTTTCGCTTCTTCTAATGGTAAATAATTAAAAAAAGGATTTTCCTTTATTCCAAACCCCTCACAAAAAACAACATTGTTACACGCTATGTCCTTGTAAGTAACGTTTTCTAAAGATATATTTAATTTTTGGTGCTCAAATTTATCAAAACGAATTAGATTATTATCTATCAATAGTTTTCGATAAGACTTTACTAATTTTAACGTATCAATCCTACCTGTTTGATTTACATTTCCAAATCCAAAATTACCAACAACTCCTGTGATTTTATTTATTTCAATATTAGGATTTAGAAATTGCTTTAATAACGAATTATCTGACGCTATAGACCATTTTTTTTGTTCTTCAACAGATTTAAAAACTCTTTTAATAACAAATTTTTCATCAAACTTTTGGTTTAGTTTTTTTTCGAGTTTTTCATAAAATAACATTGCCAAATTAAGTTGCTCAGAGGCTTTCCAAACTGCTGTAAATTTTTTCAAAACAACAGGATTGTAAACACCACCTGCAACTAAAGAAGATGTTTGAGAATCATCTTCAAAAACTAAAAATGTTTTATTTGCTTGAATTAATTCTTCTACAAATGCTAATCCTGCCAATCCTAAACCAACAACTATATAATCTACTTTCATACTCTGTTAATTTAGATATTTATTAACGTGAAAATAAATATTATAATGTAATTGATCAAATTAATATGTTTGCTTTCTACTTAATGACTTTTAAGGTGATTGTAAAGACTAAAACAGTACAGTCCAATTGCACCCCACATTACATAGATAAAATGCGAAGAAGGTATCCAGACGTAAGCTAAAACTAAGTTTGACACAAGTAAAATACCAAGTACAATTAAAAATCGTTGTCTAACACTCTCAATTTCTAAAAATTTATTGGGTGTAAAAGACAAAAGTAACGATCCTATTCCAAGAACATAAAGTCCCAAAAAACGATAAATCTGAGTCAGATATACACTTAATGTTGAGTTACCATCCAATAAAAAAAGATCGACAAAAGTCATTTGTAATCTTTCTTCATTAGCAACTTGATCTAACATCCAAGGTTCAGGGCTGATTAACCACCTTATACCAGAAATACAAAGTGCAATGCTTATTAATATTAACGGATATCTAATGTAAGTAATTGATTTATTTTTCATAAACTAAAGTTAAGTAAAATCTAATATAATCTTTTGAAAAACTTGATTAATAAAAGAAGAAGTAGATATAACTATGGTTTAATTATTTGCTTTAGGTATTAAAATATAATATTAAGTATTAATGAAGTAGTTATGCAGTGGCTATGTAATATTTAAATGTGATATTATTATCTAATTTTGTAATTAGATTAAATAATAATAACATTATCTGAATCGAAGCAATAAGATACTTCTAAGCCAAATAAGGAGGTTATGTCTAGGAATACATATAATTATGTTAGTCATCTTATTTGAAAAGAAATTATAAAGCAAAGAATTATGATAAAATATTTAACGTGTATACTATTATTATTTTCAACTTTTATGTTTGGGCAGGAAATTCGATTCAAGACAAATATAAATGAAGGTTTATTAAATGATATTTATATCCTTAAAAATAACTTTGTTTTTAAAGTCAATAGTTCAAGGATTATAGAAGAAATCATTAGTTTTAGTACAGATTCTATAGCCAAAGAATATTTTGTGAACCCTAACCAAAACCTAATAAGATATCAGGAAATTTCAATTGGAGGAGGTACCACACTTTATTTGGAAAATTATGAGTCTATTAACTATTACAGCAATAATAAAGTAGGAAATAATGGGAAAATTTCTTCTATTGACAACCTAAAACTGAAATATGCTGAAGATAAATCATACAACCGTAACTCTAATACGGTTGGTCTATTAACTCAAATTGATGATATTAAAATTCAATATCATATTGAAGCAGGTAGGTATTCCAGAGATAGAGGTAAGATTAAATCTATTGGTGATTTAAAATTTTCATATGAGATTTGGTCTAGTTATTCTGAAAAGGCAGGTTATGTTGGAAAATTAATTTCTGTTGGAAACATAAAAATTAAATACTACGAAGCATGGAATACCAATGAAGGTTTTATAGGCAAATTGAAAACAATTGGTAATATAGAATTTACTTATTACAAAAATACAGTTAATAATAGAAACGCTAATATTGCAGGGAAATATAAAACACGTATTGGAAATGATAAACGAATAGAGATTATTGATAGTTTAAGGAAGTCTTCAGAGAAAGAAATAGATAATGCTATTAAAAATTACTAATCTAATTATCAATATACTTTTAATACGTTGTAAACATAATATAAAGCCTCAACATAAGAGATACTTTTTTAAAGAAGATATAAACTAATATCTAAAAACCTATAGAGTTCGTTCAAGACAATAGAATAAACTGTCTGAAAGAAGAAGACATGCCTATGGTTTAGTCCTAACTTAAACTCTATATGCGTTTTTTAATATCCATAAGTAATTTGTTCATTCCATCCTGTAATATTTAATGATAAGTCACTTTGCCCTTCAATTTGAAATGGTGTTAAGTCAAAAGAAACCGTTTTTTGAAAAACAGCAAGACACTCATCATTTATTAATTCAATTTTGACATCTCGTTGTAATAGAAAAACGTTATAAAAAGCATCTGTACTGTATAAATTCTCTTCCCATAAATCTGTTCCACAACCACTTGCACCGAACCTCATTTCCAAGCAATCACCATTTAATTCAACTTCAATTATTGCATAATTTGAAGTATTAATTGCATTAAAATCCTCTTCCAAAATAATTTCAGAAGTAAAATCACAATTATTTTCAATAGTAAAATTATCATCCTCTGAATTACAACTCAAAATGTGTATTAGAGTTAAAATAAGAAGTAATTTTTTCATAACCCCAATTTACAAAATTTAGTTTTTACTTAAACTATCTGAATTAAAATAAGAAGATATGCCTATGGTTTAGTGTTGTTATTTGTTGTTTTAAATGAAGTAACCCCTTTTGAATGTTTCGTTTATGTGTTTTGGTTTTGAAATAGCATATATTTATTATCTTTAATGGATACAAAATTAATCAATTGATAAAAAAATATTAGAATTAATAACATTAATACATTACTTATTAATACTTAATTAACAGTTATGAATCATAAACATATAATAATATTATTCCTTTCAATATGCTTTAGCTGTAGTCCGGTAAAAAAAATAAATGAAAATGTTATTTCTGGAGAATTTGACAAAGCAATAAACAAGACTATTGAAGAACTAAAAAAAACAAAAAACAAAAAGAAAAAGAATCAATATGAATTAATACTTAAAGATGTCTTTAGTAGATCTGTAATTAAATCTCAAAATAAAATTTCCAGTTTAAAAAAAGATAAAAACCCTGAATTTTATTATGAAATATATCTTGAATATCAAAAGCTAATCGACAGACAAAACAAGTTAATCAATATTTCATCAAGTAGTTTAAAATTTAATTTTAAAAATTATGATAATGATCATATAGAATTTAGATACAAAACTTCAAATTATTATTTGGAGCTTTCAAAATCACTAATTTCAAAGAATGATAAGTTAGACTACAGAAATGCTTACGATTATTTAATTATAATAGAGTCCATAAATCCAAATTATCTTGATACCAGATCGTTAATTAATTTGTGTTTATCAAGAGGAAAAGACCATATTTTATTAAATGTTTTAAATGAATCAAATTCTGTGATCTACAAAGAACTTCAAAAAGATATTTTAAATATTAACGGTTCTGATATAAATTCTAAATGGAAATCTTTTCACAGTACAAAAGATAATTATTCTGGGGAAATAGATTTTTTTATTGATTTAGCATTTAAAGCTTTTATCATCTCCCCTGAAAGAATTCTTGAAAAAGAAAATACAAAAGAAAAAAATATTAAAGAGGGCTACACTTATCAATTAGATGATGACGGAAATGTGATGACGGATAGTTTAGGAAATGATATCAAAATTGATAAAATTGTTAAAATTATGGTTAATACCAAAGAATTTAGTCAATCAAAATCTGCCAAAGTAATTGCAGAGGTAAGATACTATGACAACAAAAATATCATAATCGAAAAATTCCCGCTTGAAAGTGAATTTTGGTTTAGGAATATCTATCTTGAATTTACAGGGGATAAAAGAGTTTTAAGCAAGAAAGATAAAAGACTACTAAAAGGGAGTTTTTTACCTTTTCCGCCTGATGAGGTTTTATTATTTAATAATTCTGAAAATATCAAACAAAAATTAAAAAATATAATATATAATTCAACAGAATAATATGTAGTGAAAAACAAAGTTCATATAGTAAATTGTATGAAGTAAAATATTTTGAATTACTTAAACTATCTGAAGAAGATATGCCTAAAGTTTAGTTGTCCAATACACTACCGCGACAGTAACAATGGTTACAACAATTACATATAGAATCCCTAACAAATTAGATTCTTTTGTTTCTTTATTATAAATAAAATCTTTCAAATTCATAACAGTATTTATTTATATACCTACAATTTACAAAATGAATTCTTTTACTTTCTGACCAAGTTTTTCTGATTTATACAAACTATACAGATTTAGCATATCTATTTCTTGCATTTCTGATTTACCTCTATAATAACTTAATGTAGTTTTTAAGTCTTTGTGACCAACGTATTTTTGGACTCTTACTGGTGGTATTCCAGAATTTAGAAGATTGGTAATGAATGATGCTCTTGCAGAGTGAAATGTAAGCCCTTTTATGCCACTTCTACCAGTTTGTTGACCTATTTGTTTCTTTGGAAAAGTAACGCCAAACCATAGGCTCATATCGTCTATTTGTTTGGGGTATTATTTAATAAATAGAAAATAAAGCATAATTTATAAATAAAACTACTTTATACGAAATCAGAGAGCGTCTATTAACTCTTTTTCATCCCCCATTAAATCATGTGTTTTATTTGGTATTTCAACATAGCTTTTTTCTGTGTTCAGTAATGTATAAAACTTTTTTGCAAGTTTAGGATCTAATACTTCATCGCTAGTAGATTGAATGATAATAATATTGCTTTTAAGTTTTTCTACAAAACCTATAGGGTTAAGCTCACTAATTATCTTACTTATCTCCTCTTCGTAAGTTTCACGAGAACTTATCGATAAAATATTTTTTGCATTTTTCCATAATTCATCCATTAAGGGTTTATCAGAGAATGGTGCCATAGAATCTACCACTGGGTTTAACAGAATTACTTTCTCAAAAAAATTGGGGTACTTATTTATGATGTTGGAAACATATAAGCCGCCCATTGAGTATCCCAAAGCGTGTAGTGGTACTTTATATTTTTCTTTCAGAAAATTAGCAACAATTTCTATATCTTTTATAGAACCCAAAAAACTAAATCTTCCTTCACTTTTTTTATCGCCTCGGTAATTCATTTCTACAACCGAAATCGATTTATTTTTTAAATTATCATATAAACGCACAAGTCTACTAGACCCAGGAAATCCATGACAGAAAAGTAATATTTTTTTAGCATTCTTTATATCGCCATGTAGTTCGCACATAATAATGCTTCCATCAACACATAGTGAGAGATTTGTTTTCATAGTGTTTATTTTAGTTTTGATAATTTTATGAACTGAATTGTTTATTTGTAAATTAAATACTTTGAAGCCTCATCAATTTATTTATATTTAGCTCTGTTAAAATACTGGCTTATACCTACAGAGTCAAATTTATGGGCGGTGTTGTTTTCCGATTTGTCTAGTTTGTTGTTAATGGTTAATCCCCAAAGAACGAGTTCCATGCAAAAGTCTTGGTCTTGGCTATTTAATTTACCTGTATGATCTTCAATAAGTGCAGTCAAAGGTTTTATAGATCTAAGACTTGAAAAGAATTCATCATCTGTATCTGTATAGTTTAGCTCAATAAAGTTGTTGTCAAACCACTGAATCAAGTCTGTGTAAGGGGTCTTAACTCCTTCTTTTTCAAGTTTAGAAATACGAGGAAAGAGACTTTCAAACTGCACCATTACAGCACTGTCAATAAGTAATTTAGCAACTTCGTCAGCCCCTTCTTGTTCGCCTTCGTACACAAGTTCAATTTTACCCGTTATAGAAGGAATTATTGACATAAAGTCAACTAAACGAATGGTTGTTTTTTCTGAACCTGTTTCAATTAAACGTAATTTTGCAGCAGCAATAAGATTTTCCATTGCACTGATTGTGAGTCGTGCACTGACCCCACTCTTAGCATCTACATATTCACTTTTACGTGCTGTAAATGCTACTTCTTCCAAAAGATCTTTAGCTAAGTTTGGAACTAAAATACTTGCTTTATCTTCTTTAGATATTTTTGCCTCCTGCTCTGTAATTTCACGAGCAAGTGCGATTGATTTGGGATAATGAGTAAAAATCTGCGATCCAATTCTATCTTTCAAAGGCGTGACGATACTTCCTCTATTGGTATAATCTTCTGGGTTTGCAGTAAATACAAATTGGATATCTAGAGGCATTCTAAGTTGAAACCCACGGATTTGAATGTCTCCTTCTTGTAAGATGTTAAATAAAGAAACTTGTATTCGCGCTTGCAAATCCGGTAATTCGTTTAGGACAAAAATAGATCGGTTTGCCCTGGGAATCATACCGTAATGCAAGACACGTTCATCGGAGTAAGGAAGTTTTAAAGTTGCCGCTTTGATCGGGTCAATATCTCCAATCAAGTCAGAGACATTCACATCAGGTGTAGCTAGTTTTTCAAAGAACCGTTCAGATCGATGTACCCATGAAATAGGGGTTTTATCACCCATTTCAGCAATCAAATCTCGTGCATATTTCGAAATTGGTTCAAATGGACTGTCATTAATTTCAGAATCTTTTACAATTGGCATGTATTCATCCAAAAGGTCTATCATGCTTCTCGCTATCTTTGTTTTTGCTTGCCCTCTTAATCCTAATAAGTTAATGTGATGACCAGCAATAATAGCCTTTTTTAATTGCGGAATAACCGTATCTTCATAGCCAAAAAGCCCTTCAAATACAGTCTGCTTAGCTTTGATTCTTGCAATTAAATTGGATTGAATCTCTTGGTTTATGGTCTTATTCTTATAGTCAGAGTTTTTTAACTCCTTAAAGGTTATCTCTTTTTTCATATTCTTTTAGTTCTATTTTTTTCGTAATCTTCAAATATCATTTCTCCTAAACCAGACAGTCCGGTTAAGAAGGCTTTTCCCTGGTTTTGTGCTGTGAAAAGTTCTACAAATTGGCGTAGATACGGATCTTGAGCAATCATAAAAGTGGTAATGGGGATTTTTAATTTCCTAGCTTGAGCTGCTTTATTTAAACATTTAGAGACGATCATGTCGTCCAGTCCATTACTGTTTTTGTAAAATTCTCCTGAAGGCAGTTTTATACAACTTGGTTTTCCATCAGTTATCATGAAAATTTGCTTATTTGTATTTCGTTTCCTACGCAAAATATCCATTGCCAATTCTAGTCCCGCAACAGTATTGGTATGAAAGGGTCCAACTTTTAGATAAGTAAGGTCCTTCACTTTAATTGGCCAAGCCTCATTTCCAAATACTATAATATCAATTGAGTCTTTAGGATATTTTCGATGAATTAGTTCGACAAGTGCCATCGCCACTTTTTTTGCAGGTGTAATTCGGTCTTCACCATATAAAATCATAGAGTGACTAATATCAATCATGAGTACAGTACTCATTTGTGCTTTATGCTTTGTTTCTTCAACAATTAAGTCATTTTCTGTGAGTCGTAAATCAGAGATACCATTATTAATTTGAGCATTCTTGAGGCTCTCGGTCATATTTACAGTCGATAAATCATCTCCAAATTGATACGTTCTATTTTCGCCATCACGCTCATCACCAACACCTACTTTTTTGGTAGTGTGATTTCCCAGTCCACTCTTTTTTAACTTTCCAAAAATTTGGTTTAAGGCATAGTCTCTCAAGGCCGATTCAAGTTTGGCAGTGAGTATATTTTTACCTTTTCCGTTTCCAGACTTGAGTTGATCAGGATCAATATCTTCTTTGATATATCCTCGATTCTTTAGGTCCTCTTCAAAATTTTCTAGCTTATAATGGTCGTTAAAAATATTGTATTCAGCATCCAGTGTATTAAGCCATTCAAAGGCTTCTTCGATATCGCCTGACGTATGTGTGAGAAGTTCTTTAAATACACCAAACACCCGTTCAAAATCCGAAACATCTTTTTCGATATGTTTACTGAATGTAAACCCTTTTGCATAATTAAAATCTATTTCTGCCATCTCTACAAATATCGACATATAGAATTATTTAAAGTGTTAAGAAGATATTAATTAAACAGAAAATAAATCTTTATTAGAATACATTAATTTCGGTATCCATATTCACTGTGTTAATGGCAATACATGCTTTTTTTGCGATTAGGATTACTTTATTTAGCAATTTGTTATCCGAACAATCGCAATTAACTTTTAAATCAATTTTACAAAAATGTTTAGGTTTATCTTCAGAAATAAAGGCGGTAATCTGTACCTCTAAATTTTCTAAAATTAAATCTCTGGCAGCTGCCGACGCAATTAAATTACTGCAAAAACAACCTCCAATACCAGTTAATAAATATTGTCCGCCCATTAATCCTTCACCATTTCCTCCTTTACTAACCGGGCGGTCTATGATAACATCAAAGTCATTATGTTTAACTTTCATTGATGTTGCATTGTAACGTTCTAATGTAATAGCTATATTATCCATAATTATTTTTTTAAGTTTGAAATATAAGTCTGTATTGCAGAAGTATAGGCTTTAAGAATTTCGTGAGTATCATACACTTTTCTAATACCCCCGCTACAACTCTAATAATTGTTTAGCCTTCTTCAGCAGAGGGTTTACATTAGAACTTACTTCCCAATACAAAACTTCGTTCCTTTAGTTTCTACTCTGATAATATACAAAAAAATCAAAATTGCTTACGAATTATTTTACTTAAATTGTCAAAAAGATGAAGATATGCCTATGGTTTAGGTTTTTGGTTAATCCTTTCCTTTACTCTGGGATAAGACAGACTGAGTCACAAGTCCCAGATCCACAATCAGGATCATATACAAAGCTAAGTGATGTTGTTGATCTATAGTTAAAGTCAACAGGATGGGATCTAGTCCAATCTTGAGAGTCACAGATATATGTGATCAAAACATAAGGTG
>Ga0209192_10000919_pt1 | contig 25527 bp, 20 predicted proteins | sample ArcticOcean_MG_C_11_FD_187433 | JGI IMG/M metagenome (GOLD analysis project Ga0209192, IMG submission 187433) | Marine microbial communities from western Arctic Ocean - ArcticOcean_MG_CB2_154 (SPAdes) (version 2) | ecosystem: Environmental > Aquatic > Marine > Oceanic | place: Arctic Ocean... | reverse complement strand
CATCGGTGATAAGTTGTCGATGATAAAGAGCCCTCAGCCCTGCTCGCCTAGAGCCATCAGCTATTCCCGTATGAGAGCCATCAGCCGTTCCCGTATAAGAGCCATCAGGGACCTGTATTCATAGGACAAGTACCGGTGATGATTAGCGGTTTATTAAAACGCGCTACGTTTCCGGCAGTTCAAGCCACTCCCTGTTGAACCGTAAGTGCTTGATACGTCTTTGGTTCCAGGTATAAACCAGATGAATAAACCCGTCCGGACCGATCGTCATCGACGGGTACGAGAACTCGTATTGATGGTCAAGGTTGGTTGCCGTTTCCTCCTCAAGCACTTTTACAATTTTCCACTCATCCGCGGATCCCATAGCAAGACTCAGCCGGTGGCGGCCGTCTTCAAGGTCATTTAGGGCAACGAGCAGATAGCCATTTCCAGGGTTGATGATTGAAACAGCCGAATTAGGATTGGGAAGTTCTGTTTTGACGGGTGTCGACCAGTGAGCGCCGGCGTCTTGTGAAAATACACTCAGTACCCTGCCTGGTGGATCACCGGAGTACCTTAAAAGGCCAACCGCTGAAAATTCATCCAGGTTTATGATGGCGGGCTGTAGTGAATGTTTACCTCGAGAGATCCGAACTTTGTCCATGACTGCGAGATCGCTTGAGAGCGTTACGGTTTCTGAAAATTTACCCAAAAACTCATGGTAGACAGGTAACTGTACACCGCCATCCGACAGGGGTAGCCCCTCTGTGCGGACTAATGTGCTGATGTTTAGGAAGGGCGAAGTGACCAGTCGAATTGGGCTGGACCATTGCATACCCTGATCGAATGATTCCATGTAGTTGATGGAACTGGCCGCCCAACCGCCAACCGAAACTGAGACGTAGTACAGGCCGAGCCGCCCGTCCGGCCATGCGTAAAGGTTGGGGTTGCCCACCTTACGAATATACCGATTTAATGCCTGCTCGGTTGTATTTCGGTCTGCAATTATCCTTGGAGCAGACCACTTGCCGTCAAAACTTGAGCTAAAAATGGCGACGTCACGATGCCCTTCTTCTGTGCCACCGTACCAGACTGCGACAGGTTTCCCTTCGACGATGGCGATGCTGGCACTATGGGCTTCATTGGTTTCGTTGTTAGAGACCCAGTGGGCCTCGAAAACAGGTCCAGCTTGATGGGCTGGGATAACCGCAGGGGGAAGATATGCTGGTGCCTGTCGGGCAGGGATCAGCAGAGTCCAGCAACCGAAGAAGACGGCGGCAGATGCAATAATCAGGGTTATCTTAAGGGCTGGGTTCATGGTTTATATCGACTGTTTCGACGCATGCTAATGGGTTTAGCGCCACTAGGAAACCTCTGAAACGGATGTGATATCCTGCATTTCTTTTTAATCACTATAATTTAATATTTAAGGCGAAGAAATCATGTCAGAGAAAGCAGCTGCGGCGCTGGAAATCTATAAAAGCATTGAGGGTCAGGAAGAAGGCCTTGGTGAGTGGTTAGTCATCGACCAGGACAGGATTAACCTGTTTGCTGACGCGACACTGGACCACCAGTTTATTCATATCGACCCTGAAAAGTCTGCTCAGTTGTCGCCTTACAAGGTCACGATTGCGCATGGTTTCCTGACCTTGTCGCTCATTGTGCATTTAGGAGAATCGGTCCCGCCGCTTCGTCCAGAGGCCCTGGAAGGGGTTTACATGGGCGTAAACTATGGCCTGGATAAAGTTCGATTCCCGGCGCCTGTTCCGGTGAACTCGAAGGTTCGGGCCCGTCACACGCTAATGTCTGCGGAATTGAAAGGCGCGAATACCATTCAGGTAAAACGTCAGGTCACCATAGAGTTAGAGGGTGGTGACAAGCCGGTTTGTGTCGCCGAATCTCTGATTCGCTACATGTATGGCGACTAGTTGAGTCTGGACTTTTAATATAGAGGGACGGCCTTATGACTGTCATAACCAAAGAAGACCTGATCCAAAGTATTCAGGATTCGCTCCAGTATATTTCCTATTACCATCCACCGGATTTCATCCGGGGGGTTGCCGAAGCGTATGAAAGGGAAGAATCCCCTGCTGCTCGCGATGCCATGGCTCAAATTCTGATTAATTCAAGGATGTGTGCGGAAGGCCATCGGCCAATTTGCCAGGACACGGGAATCGTTAATGTGTTTCTGTCGGTAGGGATGGGTGTCAGGTTTGAGTCGGATGTGTCGTTGGACGACATGATTAATGAAGGTGTAAGGCGCGCCTACAACCTGCCGGAAAATGTATTACGTGCGTCGGTGCTGTCAGATCCAGCAGGAAAAAGAACAAACACCAAAGACAATACCCCAGCGATCATTCACACCGAAATTGTGCCCGGCGATAACGTGGAAGTTCGTGTCGCAGCAAAAGGTGGTGGGTCCGAGGCTAAAGCGAAGTTTGTCATGTTAAATCCGTCAGACAGCATCGTCGATTGGGTCATCAAAACAGTGCCGACGATGGGCGCTGGTTGGTGCCCGCCTGGAATGCTAGGTATTGGCATTGGAGGAACGGCAGAAAAAGCCATGCTGATGGCGAAGCGAGCCCTCATGGACCCTATTGATATTCAGGACCTGCAGAAAAAAGGGCCTGGCAACCGAGTTGAGGAACTGCGTCTGGAGATCTTCGACAAAGTGAACGCGCTTGGCATTGGTGCTCAGGGCCTGGGCGGCCTGACGACAGTGATGGATGTGAAAATCCTTGATTATCCAACGCATGCTGCCAACTTGCCTGTGGCTATGATTCCGAACTGCGCGGCGACAAGGCATGCGCATTTTACCCTGGATGGTTCTGGCCCCGCAGAGCTTGAGGTGCCGAATATTGATGACTGGCCCTCGATTACCTGGGAAGCAGGCCCTAATGCCAGAAGGGTGAATCTCGATACCGTGACAAAGGACGAAATGAAGGAATGGCAGCCAGGTGAGACTGTGCTGCTGTCGGGAAAGATGCTAACTGGACGAGATGCGGCGCACAAAAGGATCAGAGACGAGGGTTTGCCGGACGGCGTAGACCTCAAAGGGCGGTTTATTTACTACGTTGGGCCGGTTGACCCGGTGGGCGATGAGGTCGTTGGCCCCGCGGGTCCGACGACTGCCACCCGGATGGACGGTTTTACGGAAATGATGCTGGAAGACACTGGTATTCTTGGGATGATCGGTAAAGCGGAGCGCGGTCCGATAGCGATTGATGCCATCAGAAAGCATGAAGCGGTCTACTTGATGGCGGTAGGTGGTGCGGCGTTCCTTGTTTCCAAAGCTATTCGCAGTGCCCGGGTCGTGGCGTTTGAAGATCTGGGTATGGAGGCTATCCACGAGTTTGAAGTAGAAGATATGCCGGTGACGGTGGCCGTAGACAGTCGTGGTGAGTCTGTCCACATCACTGGACCTCGGGAATGGCAGGGCAAGATTGGTAAAATACCGCTGACAGAGGCCTGACAGAGGCCTGACAAAGGCCTGACAAAGGCCTGGCAGAGGTAAGAAAGAGACGAGAAAGAGACGAGAAAGAGATAAGAAAGAGGTCTGGAGAGATAGGGCGAAAGGTTGAAAAACCGACAAGAATCATAAAGTTAGGTCCTAAGCCAATAGTGAATTCGTTGAAAAAACTGGCGCTTTGAAGTACGCTACTCGACCGGCAATGAGCCAGCTTTTCCGTCTTTTTTTGGAATATTAGCAGTATGGGACAAGAATCCTCCTCCGTTGATCAGTTGTACCTGAATGCCGAAAGTCTGGCTAAAGACTTCTCGTTGTTTCCTCGTAAAGAGTCTGCATCATTTATTCAGGGCTTGCTGACAGAACAGCAAATCGAGAAAGAGCTGGATAGCCTTCGTAATATGGAGGTAGATGCCTATATCGAAGCAACTGTCGCGCCAACCGAAGAGTCGACTCGGCCTGGTTCAAAGGAAATTGTCAACGCTCTGGACGTGCCCATCTTCAACGTAGTCGAGGATGGACCACTGTATGCCGCTGAACTTGAGTTTGATTTTAACGGCACCCCACGTCGAATTGGTCTGATTACCCAAAACCGGGCCCATGCCACCGGCGTCTGGGGGCCGGAGCACCATAACGCTGCAGCAAAACTCGCGAGCGAGTTTGCTATTAGGTCAATGCCCATTGTGACTTTCATGGATACGCCGGGTGCGGACCCGTATGAAGAGGCCAATGGAAACAACCAGGCGCACGCGATATCACGGTTGATTTCCGAACTTTGCAATGTCGATGTCCCGACACTTGGCATTATCATTGGTCAGGGATATTCCGGTGGTGCGATTCCCTTAGCGTCTAGCAATCTTCTATTATCTCTGCGTACCGGGGTCTTTAACACCATCCACCCGAAGAGTCTTGCTAACCTCGTTAGGCGATATAACCTGTCGTGGCAGGAATGTGCCAAATTTGTTGGCGTGTCTTCCTACGAACTTTACAAGCAGGGGAACATTGACGGCATCGTTGATTACGACCCAGGGGAAATTGGAAAAATTGAAAACCTTCGGAATGTCATAGTTTCAGGTATTACTTCTATCGAAGAGGGCACCAAGAAGTTTGTTTCTGAGCATCCCGAAGTGCTCGATCATTACCATCGCAATATCAATCGCTACTTCAACCAAAGCCCGACGATGGCCGCGGTGCATGCCAGTTCAACCTTGAAGCTCCGAACATCCCCTACTGAATATCCCAATGTGTTTGGTGTGGCCTTTCGATACCTGAGGTACCTGGGGCTGCGCAGAAGAATCCAGAGTACAACGGTTACTCAATACGGCCGGCTTGTTGATGCTGAAGTCCCCGAGGGGGAGCTCTCGCAGCGTATCCATCGTGAGCGCCGCACGGCTTTTTTGGGCTGGCTTCAGGATCCGGATAAAGTCCTGTACGAAGATTCGCTCAATAAAGCCTGGAAAAACTTTCAGGATAAACGCAAGGCGACTGGTGCTGAACGCGGTCGAATTGCCCAGTTTATCTTTGGTGAACCACAGGCAAACTTTGAGTCGGCGAAAAAGGAAATTTGCCTGGTGTCTGGCCTTCACCTCTACAATAGGTGGAAGTCGAGCGCAGAGGATAACCTTAGCGCATTGATCCAGCATCTCGGTGACACGGAGACAAGCAGCTACTTTTTGGCGACTGGTGAAGTTAAAGACGTGAAGGGGCTGCTTAAAACACTCTCAGAAGCCACCGATCCATTTAGAAGTGACCTGAAGGCTCGATTCAGTTTCGAAGGTAAAAAGCTGTTCGATGTTTCCTACATAGAAGAAAAGAACGTGGTCTTTTTGCTGGCACAGCTGTTATCAGAGCTGAATATTATCCTGGAAGGCGAATCTCTTTACGATCAAGAAAGACTAGCGGGTATTAATCTTTCGGCAGCCACCACCGAATTGCTCGCCAGTGAGGCGGCATCAGTCACCCCGCTCAATCGCCGACTTCTTGAGGACGCATTGGGTTCACACCTTGAACGAAAATCAGACACAGGCGGCGCAGAACCGGGTGCCGATGTGGATATTCTGGACGTCATTCTGGATGAAGACCTTCGTGAAGCGTTTATTGCCACCTGCAGAAACCTGATCCTGTTCGACTTTGTATACGAGAATATGATCGCGGACCTGGTCTCGATGGCCAGGGAAGCCAATGCATCTAAACGAATGCCGCGAGATTTTGTGGCGGGTCTGTTGGATAAATCTATTCAGGATGTACTCAAGCTTGAAGCGTTTAAAGGTTTTACCGCAGTAGATGTTCAGCAGTCTTTTTCTGATTGGATGGAAGAACTTGCCGGTCACTCGGGCTGTACGATCTTTCTGAAATCAGTCGAAGAATGGATTCGGGTCGTTCATAAAGACAAGTCCGATACGTTGTTTGTCGTGGTGAGTTTCTTCTTTGAAAAGGTCCTGCCCGAATATTACTTATCACGCCGTACTGGTCGGAAATTTGAAGGGAAGATTGAGCCAGTTCGAATTGGACGAAGAAAAGATTTTTGGAACCGGCTGACAATTGCCTACCGCGATCTTCTGTTTAACGAGTTTCTGAACCAGGAGAACAGATCTAAGCGTACCAGCTTTGAGACGATCATTGAGAAGTATGTGGAGCATTTTGAGGAGATAGGGGGCTCGTTGATGTCAGCGAACCCATGTTCTTTCCCTACCTTCAGGCCTTCAATTGAGCAGGCTCTTAAGGCAGGTGTTCGCCCCCATGGCCTGATTACCGGCATCGGTGATTTCAAAACAGAGACGGGCCGTTACCGCGCCGGGTTGGTCCTGTCTAATGTGGCGTTCCAGGCGGGTAGTATTGATAACTCGGACTGCGTCCGGTTTTGCGAATTGCTGGTTGAGTGCGCGAAGCAGCGGCTACCGGTTATATGCTTTATTTCATCTGGTGGCATGCAGACCAAAGAAGGAGCCGCCGCACTCTTTACGATGGCCGTTATTAACGATCGTATTACCCGATTCATCCGCGACAATGATCTACCCATTATCATGTTTGGGTTCGGACATTGTACGGGTGGCGCCCAGGCAAGTTTTGTGACCCACCCGCTGGTACAGACCTACTATCTAAGCGGGGCAAGAATGCCCTTTGCCGGTCAGGCGGTTGTAGAGCGCAATTTGCCCTACCAGTGTCTGTTAAGTAACTACCTGTCGATTAACGAAGGGTCTATGGCGGGTCTGGTGAAGCACCCTTTTTCTGAAGATCACGATGTTGAGTTAAGGAAAATTGATCCAACGATTCCTGTGCCCGCTGAAACGGTGGAGCAGGTTGTTGACCGCGTTATGTCGGGCGTACTGGAACCTCAGCCGCCAATGGTCGAGCTTAACGTTCCTAAAGAAGAAGACCTGATTCGACCGGTGAAAAGAGTCCTTATTCATGCAAGGGGATGTACAGCTGTCAAGCTGGTCTCAAGGGCCAAGGCGCTCGGTCACGAGGTAGTCCTGATCCAGTCAGACCCGGATATGGATTCCGTGCCGGCGGACATGGTGAATAACGACCCTAAACATTCGCTGATCTGCATTGGTGGAAATACTTCTGATGAAAGTTATCTAAATGCCCGGTCGGTTATCAGCATTGCTGATGCTGAGAGCGTCGATTCTCTGCACCCTGGCATTGGCTTTCTTTCTGAAGACCCGAACTTTGCAGACCTTGTTCGCCAGCATGGTGTTAATTTTATTGGGCCAAGTGTCATGTCCATGGAGACCATGGGCAACAAATCCAATGCCATCAACACAACGATGAGTATTGATGTGCCCGTGGTGCCGGGCAGTCACGGTATTGTGGACTCTAGTGAAAAAGCCGCTGAGATTTCTGAGCAGATTGGCTATCCGGTGTTGCTAAAAGCTGTCCACGGTGGCGGCGGTAAGGGCATCCAGGTAGTTCGCAAGCCTGAGCAACTCCACCAGTTGTTTCACCAGGTGACCACTGAAGCAAAAGCTGCCTTCGGTAACGGTGACCTCTATATCGAAAAGTTTGTCACCAACCTCCGGCATATCGAAGCCCAGTTACTACGAGACACTCACGGTAACACCCGCGTTATAGGTATTCGTGATTGCAGCGTGCAGAGAAACAACCAGAAGCTGATGGAAGAATCCGGTTCTACCATGCTGCCAGAAAAATGGAGAGAGAAAGTACTATCCTATGCCGAAAAGATCGCCGACGCGGTGAATTACACCGGCGCTGGAACCGTTGAGTTTATATACGATGTTCCAAGCGATGCGATCTATTTCATGGAAATGAATACTCGGCTTCAGGTCGAGCATCCGGTGACAGAAGTAGTGACCGGTGTTGATATCGTTGAGAAACAATTCCAGATCGCGTCCGGTGACTCAATCGAGGAGATGAAATTCCCAGAGAAGGGCTACGGCCTGGAAGTGCGCGTCAACGCTGAAAAAGCGGTATTAGCGGCTGATGGCAATGTCTCGTTTGTCCCGACGCCGGGTGAAATCACAAAATGTGTGCTGCCTGAAGAGGACCACATCCAGCTTATTTCTATGGCGGGTGACGGCAAGGTGGTTTCGCCTTTTTATGATTCTTTGATCATCCAGATCATCTGTTATGGCGAAAATCGAAACGATGCCGTTAATAAGATGGCTGAGTATCTTGATCGGGTAGTGATCAACGGTATTTGTACGAACATCTCGCTGATAAAGAGAATCCTGCGGGATGATGTCTTTCTGAGCGGCACTTACGATACGGGCTACCTGCCTGCGTATCTTGGTCGGATTGATGCAGAAGAGCTGATCAAGGAAATTGAGGAAGCGTCGGGCTCCGTCGGTTCCGGCTTGAATATCGAAATGTTGAAGATCGATAACAGTGACGAATTGAAGGTGTTGTCACCATCTACGGGTGTTTTCTATAGAACGCCGTCACCGTCAGAGCCCGAGTATGTCAATGTGGGTGATGTGGTGGGGACAGAAGATATTTTGTGTCAGCTTGAGGCGATGAAAATGTTTACGCCAGTCAATCTCAATACATTCTCTGGCGATGAGGGTGAGTTGTACCCCGGTGATGGTCGATACGAGATAACCAGAATCAACATTACGACTGGCCAGCAGGTTAACGAGGGAGATTTACTCTTTGTTATTAAACCTATTGCTAACGATGCTGTTGAGTCGGGATAAATTCAGTTCCGCGGCACCTTTGCCGATGTAGATGACGCAAACGACCCTGATAACGTCGCGGCCACTATATTCAAAATGGTGGTCACTCGAGTGGCTGACACGCAGGCTTCCACAGTAATTGCCAGGTATTGCAGCAGGTATTGCAGCAGGTATTGCAGCAGGTATTGCAGCAGGTATTGCAGCAGGGACTGCAGCAGGGATTACCCGGGCGGGAATTAGGTCGTTGGCGATAGTCCTAATGATCGCGTCATACATCAACCTTCATATACGTCCCAGAGCCTGGATGGCCGCTTTTTTACCCAGAACTGCCTTGTTCGACTTTTCTTCTTTTACCTAAAAGCTATCCAGTAGTGACCCAAATGCTTCGCGCAGGGTCTGGGTAGTGGTTATAAATAAGTCAATAGGTTCGACCTGTTTGCTCTTTATAGATGAGAAAAGAGAATCGTTGAAATACAATACATGCAACTTTGGAATTAATGAGCGCTGTCGAACCAGTGTTCCTGGATTGAATAGATGATTGAGAATCTGGAAACCCTACTGACGCTTGCACGCATCGGCACCATGATGGAGGCAAGTACGGAGCTTCGTATCACTCAGTCCGCGGTAAGTAAGCGAATCTCTACGCTTGAGCGTTACTATGACCGGAAACTTATTCAGAAAAAAGGTCGTCGAGTCGAACTTACACAGCATGGCCAGCACTTGGTCGACAAGATTTCTCCGGTCCTGTCGGAATTAAGGGATCTATTTATCGATGAAGTGGCGAGCGGTAAGGGTGAGCTGGTAATTGGGGTATCGGATGCCATCTTGTCGTCTTGGGGCCCGGAAGTATTTTACCAGGTTAGAGCCGATATGCCCGAAGTCAGTTTTGTGTTCCATACTCACCGGACACCGGTCGTGCTTGACCGGATTCGTTCCGGGGAATTCATGGTGGGTGTCTGTACCGGGTCCGACACGCTGGACACCGATCTTCAGTCCGAAGTGCTTACCATGGAACCGATGGTCATTATTCCGTCTGGTCTGGTACCGCTAACTTTTCCGAGGCGCGGTGAGTTGGGCGTCATAACCATAGAGGACTATTCGGGTGCCTGGAGATCGTTTCAGGACGAAGTCCGGAAGCTCCGGATTAAGCGTGAAGTTTCCCTCGAGTCGTTTTTTAGTGTTGCGCAGATGGCGATTGCGGGGTTTGGCCACGGAATGGTACCTATTGGTGTCGCGAAGACCCTTAAAGTGCCAGAATCCTGCCTGATCAACCTTGGAGACAAAGGCCTTCACAGGCCTGTTCGTTTCGTGGCTCGAAAGTCTACTTATTCCCTGCCTATCGTCTCTAACTTCTACCAGTCATTGGCCGAGAAGCTGAACTAACCTTCATAGGCTTTCTTCGTCTGGTTCTATCGACTCCAGGGAGAGCCCTGTCACGTCTTCCTCAGACGCCTTTTCTTTGGTTTCTTCTTCCCCCGGCAGCCTGAATTTGGCGGGCGACGGTTTTGCTACCTGACTGGTCTCTTCTTGGCTCTTTTTCTTCGGTTTCTTTCCGTCCAGTGTGATTCTCAACCGGAGGTTGTTCTTCGAGTCTGCATTTTTTAATGCCTCCTCAAGGGTGATTTGACCTGATTTATAGAGCTCGAACAGAGCCATGTCGAAGGTCTGCATCCCCTGTTCGGCTGATTTTTCCATGACCTCCTTGAGACCCCCAACATCGCCCTTTGCAATAAGGTCAGCAGCTCGCGGAGACCCCAGTAGAATTTCGATTGCGGCGGCTCGTTTGCCATCGACTGTTTTAATCAGGCGTTGGGAAACGATGCCACGCAAGTTCTGTGACAAATCCTTTAGAAGCTGGCCGTGACGTTCTTTAGGAAAAAAGTTAATTATTCGGTCCATCGCTTGGTTGGCATTGTTAGCATGGAGGGTAGAGAGGCAAAGGTGGCCAGTTTCTGCAAAGGCCATCGCGTGTTCCATGGTTTCCTGGTGCCGTATCTCGCCAATCAGGATGACGTCAGGCGCCTGGCGCAGTGTGTTGGCCAAGGCGTCATTCCAGCTGTTAGTGTCCGTACCTACTTCACGCTGGTTGACGATACAGCCTTTATGGGGGTGCATGAATTCGACAGGGTCTTCAATCGTGATGATGTGGCCTTTGGATTTCTGGTTTCGGTAATCAATGAGTGCCGCCATGGAGGTGGATTTACCGGACCCGGTTCCGCCAACAAACAGAATAAGACCCAGCTTGGACATGATGAGCTTTGGCAGAACCCTGGGTAGGCCCAGCTCTTTGTAGTTTGGTAGAGTGTCACCGAGACTTCGGATTACCATGGCGTATTCATTACGTTGTTTGAAAATGTTCACCCGAAAACGACCCAGGCCATTCCGCGAAATAGCCAGGTTACACTCAGGGCTGGCTTCGAAAGCATTTCGCTGTTCTTCGTTCATCACGCTGTTGGCGATTACAGCGACTTCACCGGGTAGCATAGGAACATCCGAAATCTGATTCAGAGTCCCATAAAACTTGGCAGACGGCGGCGCGCCGACACTGTAATAAAGGTCCGAGCCTCCCTTCTCCACAAGGATTCGCAAGCATGCTTCAAAATCTATCTGGGCCATTGGCTAGCGCTCCGTATAGCTGATCAAATACCGGCGATTAGATTAGCCAGCAATGGTGTTGGCCCAGGCTAGACCCAGGCGATATCTAGAATAGTACGGTAGAGATGGCTTGGCTACCGGCTGTTAAACCATGGCTAGTAAACCATGGCTAGTAAAGAAACCGCCGTCCGGTGGTATCAGTTAGGGTAAGGGTGTTGGGGCCATTCGCGGCCTTTGTATGGCCGATAACTTTTGCGTCGATACCCAGGCTGGATGCTATTCGGATTGCCTCGTCTGCTTTGGCCCCGGGCACGTAGACTTCCATCCGATGTCCCATGTTGAAAACCTTAAACATTTCTTCCCATCCTGTTCCAGAGACCGCCTGAATCGCAGAGAACAGTGGCGGGATCTCGAAGAGGTTGTCCTTAATGTAATGCACGCCGGTGCCAAACCGCAGGCACTTTGTTTGCCCCCCCCCTGAACAGTGAATGACCCCTTTGATATTATCACCCAGTGCTTCTCTTAATTGATAGATGACGGGCGCATAGGTTCTTGTGGGTGAGAGGATGGCCTCGCCAACCGAGAATTCACTGTCAGGAAGTGAGTCAGACAGTCGATATGGGCCACAGTAAACCAGAGAAGGGTCCAGGTTTGCGTCGAAAGCCTCAGGATAGTTTTCGGCGTAATGGGAGGAAAGCATATCATGGCGCGCGTTTGTCAGGCCGTTACTGCCCATGCCGCTGTTGGCATGTTGTTCGTAATTCGCCTGGCCAGTAGAAGATAGCCCGATGATCGCAAGGTCCGAGGTGATATCGTTTCTGATCACATCTGCTTTGTCCATGACCGCTACCGCGCATGAATCCACAACCAGTGTGCCTGTCAGGTCACCGACATCTGCGGTCTCACCGCCACCGGAATAAATATTGATGCCATGCTCTCTCATGGACTCAAGGAATGCTTCCGTGCCATCGATGAGCTCGGAAATAACCTCCCCAGGGCAATTCAGGGCGTTGCGGTTGACTGTATTTGAAATAAGAATCCTGCCGTTCACGCCAACGCAAAGCAGGTCATCTAGATTCATGACAATACTGTCTTGTGCGATGCCGCGGAAGACAGAAGCATCACCGGTTTCCTTGTACCAGAGATAGGCGACGATCGATTTTGTGCCTGCACCATCGGCATGAATGACATTGCACTTTGCTGGGTCGCCGGAAAGGAAGTCTTCGGTCACTTTACAGAAGGCACCAGGAAAGAGGCCTTGTTCAAGTTTATCAACCGCGTCATGGACTTCTGTTTTGTCCGCACTGACCCCCCTGGCCTGATAACGGCTGTCCGTGGCTGCTTCCAGAACCGAGTAGCCAGAGCGATCATGCGCGGTAACTAGGCTGCGAAACTCTAACTGACGATAGGCCTTGGCCACTGTATTTGGCGCAATGCCGAGATCTGTTGCGACAGAACGGATGCTCGGAAGGCGCGCGCCGGGCAATAATTCACCGGCGGAAATAGCGAAATGTACCTGGTCGACAATTTGCTGGAAGACGGGCGTTGCAATGTTGGTTTGGATGCTTATTTTCATAGGCCCAACTGTATCACTATTGTGATACAAAATGAAAGATCTGTTTGTGAAGATCTGTGTGTTAATCCCCACTAACCTGCTATCTGTACGCATCGCTCAACAAACCAATACGTAGAGATGCCGCCGGCCAGATACAAAGGAGCTTGCATTAACGCCATGGGCTGGAATGAATGCCACGTGATTTTTAGACCTAGCCGTGCGCCAACGAAAACCAAGGTTAGCGCCAGGCTGACGATCATAAGCTGCCCTAGTTCGATGCCGACATTAAACAGGAACAATGCGCCGACTGCATTGTCCTCTGGTAGTCCAATGGCTGACAATGCCCCCGCAAACCCCAGGCCATGCAGCAGGCCAAAAGCGAGTGCTGCTAACCAAGGCCGAGCGCTGATCAGGCTGCGCCTTGAAGATAGTGCCTCTCGTGCCAGCACCACAATACTAAGCGCGACAAGCGCCTCAACCGGTGGCTGAGGTAGGGTGATCAACTGAAATACAGACAAACCGAGGGTCAACGAATGTGCAACGGTAAATGCTGTTATTACGCCAAGCAGGTTTTTCCAACCAGGCACTAGATACAGCAGCACCAGCAGAAACAACACATGATCGAAACCGAGTAGTAAATGCTCGATGCCAAGTAAGAGGAAAATTGGAATGGCGGTGCCAGATGAAAACTCGACCGAGGGCTTGCGGGCATTTAACAGGTAACGGGTGGTGGCTGCTTGCCTGTCCTTCACGGTAACGATAACGTCGACCAGGGTCTGCTCAATACCGTTGATACTCATCACGGACAGCGGCTCATCCATGCATTTCAAGTTAAACCTCTGTTCGAGCATCACGCCGCTGGTGCGTTGGCGCCCAGAGGATGCAACACAATTGGTGATGACAGCCAGGTTGAACGGCGCTAAAGAAGCGGCGGCACTTCTTGTCCGTGATGATCTAAATGGCTGTTTAAAAAGTACTTTCCAGTCAACCCCATTTCCAGCCTGGGTCAACTGCAATACAGCAGGCTGAACTTCATGCGCAAACAATCGGCAGGAAAACACGCACAGCAATAAAATGAGCCATCTCATTTAACGATGGATAACCTCATAGCGCATCAGGAGTTGGTGATAGAAAGCATCGGCGGCCTCCTCGGACTGACGCCTGATGAGATCTGCTCGAACTTTGGCTGTGATGTAGGAAAGTGGCGTTGCCTCAGGCGCGAGCCGCTCCTCGAGATAGACCAGATGGTGGCCGTAACTGCTTTTATAAGGACCTGTCCAGCTCCCCGCCACGAGCGCTGTTAATTGTGACGCGAATTCGGCCCCCAATAGAACCGTTATTTCACGCACGTTTTTGGACAAGTAAGTCTTGGGCAATAGGGTGGCACTACCCAGCCCTCGCCAGTCCTTGCCGGCCATCAGGTCAGCGTGAACAGACGCAACCGCTAAAGCCTCAGACACAAAGATGTGCTTGAAGCTATATCGCAGTGGCAGCGTGTACCGCTGAATGTTCGACTGGTAATAAGCGTCCAGTTCAGCTTGAGTCACGGGCGTGTCTTCAGAAAATTGATGCAGAAAGCCTAGTTTCTGGACAAGTCTGCGGCGCACAATATCATCGTCCTCCATTAGCCCCTGCCGCACTGCTTCACGGTACAACACTTCCTGGCGAAGCCAGGCATCAACCAATGACTGCAGTTCAGGTTCGGTCGGCGGCTGATTCATTTGGGTTAGCCACAGGTTAGAGATACGCGCGCGAAGCGCATCATCAATAATAATGCGGTCTGTCTGTCGCAGATGATTGGCCGCGAACAGCAACGCACCGATCAAGCAAAACCATAGAATCGGTTCACGAAGCCACCGCACCTTGGTTACTCTGAGACGGGGCTGAACCAAATTGGTGACGTCCAGGCCCGCTCCTGTATTGTCTTAGATAGTGCGGGGTTTGGTTCAACGCCCGACCGTAGCGCATCCCAGGTTGACCATCGGCAAACTGGATTCTCTAGCGCCCGCACGTAGTAGAGTGCGTGCTCGGATTCGTCAAACTCCGGGTCAACCCAGCGTACAAGCATTTCGGGATCACCAACATCCGTGCTGACGCTGCAATCTGCAAGATTCACGCTGGCACCATTGTCAGGGCAGCGATGTGTCTTAGGGTCCACCTTTGCGTCGTCGGAGCATGCGACATCAAAAACTCTTTCAGACGAGTTACCGTCACTGACGGACGCCTTAATGATTTGCACCCGCTGCAGCGCTGCCTTATTGGGGTCCTGTAACGCCCAGACTAAAAAGCTCGGTGACTGACCCGCTTCTGCGACAAGTTCACCACCCATGGCGACACCGCCAGCATAGGCGCTATCGATTAAGTTGTCGGCATCTAGTGCTGGCAGGTCATAGCCCGCGAAGAAACGAACCTGGATTCTGGTGCCGGAAGTTGAAAACGTCTCCTTGCGGTGCAATGCGTCGTAGATAGCAGTGCGGGTGTTTTCTTCTGCCCAGACGCCCGCCAGGCTGCCGGCGCTCCACTGGCTTCGGTAGGTCTTAAGATAGGTTGAGCCGTCTTCTGTGGGTTGTGCCAGTGGCACTGAGCCGCGTTCGACGGGTTGATCATCCAGCCTGCCCGTCTTGCTCCAGTAGTTGTCTTCCGCGCCGGCGTAAGATGCGTTGTGTGTGTCACTTGAGCCAATGACGCCGAATTTAAATGGGTTAAAGCCCTTCGTCGCCTGAAACTCGATACCGTTTCGTAGCGCTTCGCGTACGTAGCTGCCCTGCGGTTGGCTTGGAAGGTTTGAGGCGATTCTTACTTTCATTATTTCAAAGTCCGCCCACTCATCGTTGGGTGACAAAGCCGGGTGAGTGTCCGAAGTGCCCTTAATTTGCGAATTCTCAACCAAGCGCTCATTGCGCATACGTAGGTCCGCGTAGTGACTATCGAGTGGTTTTCCCTCAAAATCTGTCAGGCTAAACATCCAGCCATTGGAACCATTCGAGTTGTGGGGCATCGCCAAGGACTCGTATCCGGCGCTGCGTTGTTCATCCATCCAGCGCCACAAGTCTTCAGGGTTGGCGGAGTCGAGTCTTGAAAATGGTAAGTCCGGCGCCGTATCCCCCTTAAAGATAACGTTCCTGTGTAGATTTTCAAACGCGTCGCCTGACGAGGTATATTCATACCCCAGAAAAGCGGTGAATTTACCGGGATCGTTGTGGCGGTTCGCAGCGGCCTTAATGTCATCCCATGCGCTGGTGGAAGACGCGGGGTCAATGAGTTCTGCACGACGTTCCGAGCGAAGAAACGCTAGCATTGTGGCAAACGCCGCCCCTCGTGATTTCTCATCAGACAAATTTCGAACGTCCTCGGCAAGTTCATGTTCGTAAAGCGCGTTACCCTTAACCGTCATACTGCGCAACGCACCAAGGTAGAAGGCGTGATCCGTGACAGCGTAGAAGTCCAGGGGCACCTCTAACTGCATGTCAAATCCGCCTGGGTGCGTTAACACGCCACCTTTTGCGAATTCATAGGCTGCGTCAGGCGCCGCCAATGTACCCATCACAAAAGCATCAAATGAGTACATGGTGTGCACGTGTAAGTCGCCGAACAGCGCTCGTTTTTCTGTCTGTCCGCCAGCAGGGATATTCGTTGCTGACGCTGGTGTACTAAAATCATGGACCTTCGTCGGGGCGTTTGCCGGCTCAGGAGCGTCCTGACAGCCGCCAAGCAGGAGTAGAACCACCGCAAGTGTTGGTAACCGCATATTGCTTCTTCCTTTAGTCGGAGCATTGATGGTAACAAGTCATCACCCTGGCCGCATTCTTTCAATATGACCTGAAATGGAGCCTTAAGATACATCCAGCGCTGTAATGCAAAAAAACCGGAGGGTATAATGCGCGCTCTTTTAAGGGAGCCTTTATGCCGGTCATCGTAGATTATGATGCAGGTAACGTACGCAGTGTTCAGCGCGCCTGTCAGTATGTCGGTATGGACGCTGTTATATCCGCTGATCCGGCGGTAGTAGCTTCGGCGGACAAGTTAATTTTTCCGGGTGTAGGTTCCGCAGAGAGTGCTGTGGATACGCTTCGCGACCGAGGGCTTGACCAGGCGATAAAATCTTTCTACGCAACAGGGAAGCCTTTGCTGGGCATATGTCTGGGTTTGCAAATTGCACTTGAGCACACCGAGGAAGGTGACAAAACCTGCCTTGGCCTGGTGGCAGGGGCTTCCGAAAGGTTCGACTTCGCTGACAGGTCTCTTAAGGTGCCCCATATCGGCTGGAATGAATTGACGATCAATCGACCACATCCGATGCTGGAAAACATTCAGTCAGGGGATGAGTTCTATTTCGTCCATAGTTATTATGCTCGGCCAGTCGACAGTAATCATGTGGTGGGAACCACAGATTACGGCGACAAGACGTTCTGCTCTGTGATCGCCAGGGAAAACCTGTTTGCCACCCAGTTTCACCTGGAGAAGAGTGGTGCGTTGGGCCTAAAGTTGTTGGGTGCCTTTAAGCATTGGGATGGAACATGTTAAGTAAAAGAATCATTGCCTGTCTTGATGTGCGAAATGGCAACCTTGCGAAGAGCGTCAAGTTTGTCGATACGAAAGACATTGGTGATCCCGTGTCAAAGGCCAGGCAATACTACGAGGATGGCCTAGACGAGCTGGTCTTTTATGACATCACAGCTTCCAGCGATGCCAGGGATATTATGCTGGATGTTGTGGAGCAGGTGGCCAAGCAAATTTATATTCCTTTCTCTGTCGGTGGTGGCGTGCGAACCGTTGAGGATGCCAACAAACTACTTTGGGCCGGGGCGGAAAAAATCAATGTGAACTCTGCCGCAGTTAAACGCCCTGAATTGATCGCCGAGTGTGCTCACGCCTTTGGTGCTCAAAACACAGTATTGTCGATGGACATTTTAAGCGTCGAAATGTCAAGGGAGTTCCCGAGTGGCTACGAAGTCATCATCAATGGCGGGCGCACGCCTATGGGCGTCGATGCCTTGGAATGGGCGCTAATGGGTGAAGAATTAGGTGCAGGGGAACTGGTTGTTAATTCTATCGACGCAGATGGAACTCGGGAAGGTTATGAAATTAACCTGACGCGAATGATCTCTGAAGCGGTTTCGATTCCGGTCATTGCGTCCGGTGGAGCAGGGAAACCCGAGCACTTACTTGAGGTCCTTACCGAAGGTAAGGCTGATGCGGCACTGGTCGCTTCAATGGTTCACTATGGTGACTATACGGTGTCCGGTCTAAAGCAGTGGTTGCATGAGCGTGGCGTCAAAGTCAGGTTGCGCTTTTGATGCCTGAGTCCACGGAATACCTTGAAGGCAAGATTATCCTCTTGGAAGAACGTCAGGCATTTCAGGAAGACACGCTGCAAAAACTTGATGATGCCGTGTCAGAACAACAGAAACAGATTATGGCACTTGAAGACCAACTTAAACATTTGTTGAGCCAGTTCAGGAAACTGGAGTCATCAATTCCTGATGGCGGCTCAGCAGAAGACGAAAAGCCACCCCATTACTAAAGGCTGATTTGATGAAAGCTGTCATTGTTAACGAAGACCATTCCCTTTCCTGGGGTGAAGTTGATCACCCTAAGATAGGTCCACAGGAAGTGCTGATCAAGGTTTCTGCAACCGCTATCAACAGGGCTGACCTGATGCAGCGAAAAGGCTTCTACCCGCCACCGCCGGGTGCGAGTGAAGTGATGGGTCTTGAATGTGCTGGTGAAATTGTGGAGGTAGGCGCCGGCTGTACTCGATTTACTGTTGGCGACAAGGTTTGTGCTCTGCTGGCTGGTGGCGGCTATAGTCAGTACGCGACTGCTCATGAGGGTAGTGTGCTGCCAATTCCAGATGGGCTGTCTGATGAGCAGGGCGCTGCGCTGCCGGAAGTGTTTGCGACGGCCTGGTTGAACCTGTTTATAGAAGCGGGGTTGAAGGCCGGCGATAAAACCATCATTCATGCCGGGGCCAGCGGCGTTGGCACGACCGCCATTCAATTATGCAAGGCATTTGGTGCCAGCAGTTTTGTGACGGTTGGGTCCAAAGATAAGCTGCATGCCTGTATCGAGCTCGGGGCCCTGGGCGGGTTTAATCGTCATGATGGGTCATTCTTTGAGACCGCTAAGACCTTTGCCGGCGAAAGTGGGGTTGATGTCATCTTGGATCCGGTGGGTGCGGGTTACCTGTCTGACAACCTTAGTTTGCTCGGTCTTGGGGGCCGGTTGGTGTTAATTGGGCTAATGGGCGGTATCAAGGCGGAGCTCGATCTTGCGCAGATGATGATGAAGCGAGCGAGGATTATTGGGTCGACGCTGCGTACCCGACCAGTGGCAGAAAAAGCCGTCGTGATGGCTCAGTTGGAAGAAAAAGTTTGGCCGAAAATAGCGACCGGTGAAATTCAGCCGATCATCGAAGCCGTGTTTCCGATCACGGGGGTTGCCGAGGCGCATGAGCTTGTCGCGTCGGACACCACAACGGGAAAGGTAATATTAACGGTGAGCCACTAATCAGTCAGCGATAAGCGGAAGTCCGGCGAAGGCTTGGACTTCTTTGCCCGTGCCGGTGAGATATAACGCAAACCCTGCGCTAAATCCTGGCAATACTCAGTCGTTGTTCGTTTAGCTTTTCCAGCGCGGAATCCAGATCCTGAAGCTTGTCTCTCTCTTTCTGTACAACTTCATCAGGCGCCTTTTCAACAAAGCTTGGGTTGTTAATCTTGCCTTCTGTTTTCCCGCGATCTTTCTGTTTTCGATCGATTTCTTTGTCCAGGCGAGCCAGTTCTGCTTCCTTGTCGATCAATCCTGCCATGGGCACCAGCAGTTCCATTTCACCGACCAGCGCGGTCGCTGACAAGGGCTTCTCTGCATTGTCACCAAGCCAGGTAAGAGACTCGGGCCTGACCAGAAAAGTGAGTTCACGGGTGAACTTGTCCAGGCGTTTCTTATCTTCGGTACTGCCATTTGATAACAGTATGGGCACTAGCCGTGCCGGCGAGATATCCATCTCACCGCGAATATTCCGTACGCCCGTAACGACTGTCTTCAACCATTCTACGTCCTTGGTGGCCGCATCACTGATGAGCTTTTCATCAGCAACAGGGAACGGCTGCAGCATGATGGTGTCGCCTGAAAGCCGAATGGTTACAGGTACTTTCTGCCAGAGTTCTTCCGTCAGAAACGGCAAGAACGGGTGGGCCAGTCGCAATACAGACTCAAGTATTCGCGCGAGTGTCTGTTGGGTACCCAGTTTTTGTGCTTGAGTAGCATCGTCGCTATTCAATATCGGTTTGGTTAGCTCTAAATACCAGTCGCAAAACTCGTCCCAGACAAATTCGTAGATTTCTTTCGCCGCCAGGTCAAAGCGATAGGTTTCCATCGCCAAGTTCACGGCCGCAGCGGTCTTTTGGAATTCAGAAATAATCCAGTGATCGATCGTTGATAGTTCAACGTTGGTGCTGTCCAGTTGTGATTCGTTAGCACTGATATTTCCGGACACAAAAATGGCGGCGTTCCACAGTTTGTTGCAGAAGTTTCGATATCCCTCAACCCTTTTCATATCAAAACGAATGGTGCGGGTGCGGGTAGCAATCGAATAGAAGGTAAACCGAAGTGGATCAGTCCCGTAAGCCTGGATACCCTCTGGATATTCCTTGCGAGTGGCTTTGTCTATTCGCTTGGCCATTTTCGGCTGCATCAGGTTATCGGTTCGTTTGGCAACCAGTTCATCCAGGGTGATGCCGTTGATGATATCCATTGGGTCCAGACCGTTGCCTTTGGACTTTGACATTTTTTGGCCGGTGGCGTCGGTCACCAAGCCGTGGATGTAGACTTTCTTGAAGGGGACTTCGCCGGTAAATTTCATCGTCATCATGATCATGCGGGAAACCCACAGGCTGATGATGTCGTGTCCTGTCACCATAATGTCAGTAGAGTGAAACGTTTCTAGTTCCTTGGTCTGTTCGGGCCAACCCAGGGTAGAAAAAGTCCAAAGGGCCGAGGAGAACCAGGTATCCAAAACGTCGGGATCCTGCATAAGTTCGACGGTTGCCTCCAGGCTATGTTTGTCTCGGGCTTCTTGTTCACTGCGGCCTACATAGATGTTGCCATCGGTGTCATACCAGGCGGGAATTCGATGTCCCCACCAAAGCTGTCTGGAGATACACCAGTCTTCGATGTTTCTCATCCATGAGAAGTAGATGTTCTCCGCATTTTTCGGAATGAATTCAATGGTGCCGTCCTCGACCGCTTTAATGGCCGGTTCGGCGAGCGGTTTGATATCGACAAACCATTGATCGGAAAGGAAAGGTTCAACAACGACGCCGGACCTTTCCCCACGCGGTACCGCCATGGTGTGATCTTCTACCTTGTCCAGCAGGCCCAATGCGTCCAGGTCTGCGATAACCGCCTTGCGGGCTTCGAAACGGTCCATTCCTCGGTACTTTTCAGGGACCTCATCGTTGAGGCTGGCGTCTTCGTTTAAAATATTAATGATTGGCAGGTCGTGGCGATGACCGACATCATAGTCATTGAAGTCATGAGCGGGTGTGATCTTGACGCACCCTGTGCCAAAGGCCATATCAACGTACTGATCAGCGATGATTGGAATGCGTCGATCAGTGAGAGGAAGCATAATTTCTTTCCCCACCATCGCCTTGTAGCGGTCATCATTAGGGCTGACAGCGACAGCCGTATCACCCAGCATGGTTTCCGGACGGGTCGTTGCAACGACCAGAAACGCTCCCGGTTCGTCTGCCACAGGATAGCGAAAGTGCCAGAGATGGCCTTGTTCTTCCTCGCTTTGAACCTCAAGATCAGAGATCGATGTTTTTAGAACAGGGTCCCAGTTCACTAGGCGTTTGCCGCGATAGATCAAGCCTTCTTCGTGAAGGCGCACGAACACCTCAAGAACGGCTTCCGACAAACCTTCATCTAGGGTGAATCGCTCTGTTTCCCAGTGAAGAGAGGCGCCAAGGCGTCTCAGTTGTTTTGATATGGTTCCCCCGGACTCCTCCTTCCACTCCCAGACTTTGTCGATGAAAGCTTCCCGACCAATATCGAGTGGTTTGATGCCCTGCGCTGCAAGTTGTTCGGTTACCAGCATCTGGGTTGCGATACCGGCATGGTCTGTACCCATTTGCCAAAGGGTGTTTTTGCCGCTCATACGCTGGTAACGAATCAGAGAATCCACAAGACTGTGCTGGAAGGCATGGCCCATATGAAGGTTGCCCGTTACGTTGGGGGGTGGAATCGCGATGCTGTAGGGTTCACCCTGACCCGAGGGGGCGAAGTGATTGTTCTCTTCCCATTTCTGGTACCAGGATTGTTCGATGTCCTGAGGTGAATACTTGCTCATGATCTAATGGTGTCGCTAAAAAGTTGTCGAAACCTGATGATCTGAAAAGCTGAAAAGCCCATGATAATCAGGAAAGGCACGATTATACACGCGGTGTGACCTTTTTGGAGGTCTGTCTGGCAGGGGTGGGTCTCAGTGGAATACTACCGTTCTGTGGTCGTTCAGCAGTACCCGGTGCTCCGCATGATATTTGACGGCCTTGGCAAGAACGATTCTTTCAATGTCTCTGCCAACGTTGACAAGATCAGCGACGGTGCTTCGATGACCTACCCGTTCGATGCCCTGTTCTATAATGGGACCTTCGTCCAGTTCGGCGGTGACATAGTGGGCAGTAGCCCCGATGAGTTTGACCCCGTGTTCAAACGCCTGGTGGTAGGGCCTTGCGCCCTTGAATCCAGGTAGGAAGGAATGATGAATGTTGATGATCTTGCCGGTCATCGCCTGACAGAACTCGGGTGACAAGATCTGCATATATCGAGCTAGCACGACCACGTTGATGTTCCTGCGTTCGATCTCCTCAAGCAGTAAGGTCTCTTGTGCTGTTTTTGAGTCAGGGGCGATGGGCAGGTGCCTGAAATCTATGTTTTCTGCTGCTGCGATGGGTTCGGCGTTAAGGTGATTGGAGGCTATCAGTGCGATTTCTATTGGCAGTTCGCCATTTTTTTCCCGAAATAATAGGTCGGTCAGACAGTGATCCTGCTTTGAAACCATGACAAGGACTTTGGGCTTTTGCGCGCAGGGCCATATTTGCCAATTCATTTGGCTCCCTGTGGCGATGGGTTCGAAGGAATGCTCGAGTGCTTTAAATTTGGCTTCCCCCTCGAAGTGAATCCTCATGAAGAATGTATTATTGGAGCCGTCTCGAAACTGATCGCTGTCCAGAATGTTACACGTATTGGCTACCAGCCAACTCGACACAGCCAGCACCAGGCCGGGTTTGTCTGGGCACGATAGGGTGATGATGTAGTCCATGTTCAAGTCTCGGGCTGGTCTTTCAGGTGTTTCAGAATGGTTTTCAACTCATCACTCAGTGTTGCTCGAAGGCGTTCGTCAAACTCATTGCTAGTGTCGCAGGTCTTCTGTGTGCTGTCCCGTTTCGGGGTGCTTCGGCCGTCTTCATTGGCAAATGCAACAGTGCCAAGAATGTCCTTAAATAGATCAACGGTGTCTGGATCATATCCAGGAGGATGTTGGCGTTTCTTTTTGTACGAGTGTTGAGACGGCCTCGGGTGTCTGTCTGGTGTTTTTAAAAGCAGCGATGAGACAGTTGCCAGGTCGTGAATCAATGGGATCTGGGTAACGCCAGGTTTGTTCTCGTCGTCTTCCATATATCGCAGGTCGGCCTTTTTTCCTGTATCAGTTAATCTCGTGGTAGTTCAGAACATAGCCGCGTTCTTTGTAATACGCGTAGTTCTCACGGGCGGATTTTCGACTATTTTGGTCGACGGGAACGACCTCTGCAACCCGGTCGAACCTGGAGAAAAAATGCGGAATCTGACCGGAAAGGTTAATTAGCACGTCCTGGTGTTCTTCAGGCTCATGATCGAAGCCAATCTTGATGGGAACGTCTATTGCCTCTGAATGCAGCGAATGCGGCACGTAACTATCTTCCTTAAAGGTCCACAACTGCTCGTTCAGGATCTTGGCCTGTTCTTCGGTCGCGGTGTGTACATAAATTCGGTGGCCCTTCCTGTAAACCAGATCAATCAGCCGGCAAGCAAAAGCATGCTCGTCGCCTGATGTCTGGTAAAAATCGATTCTAGTCAAAAGTCGCCTTTCCTGGTCTCAACGGGTCGGGTTCAGGCTGCAAGGTTGTTTAGGTATTCAAATAGCAAACTGACGGGCCTGCCGGTTGAGCCTTTTGACGGGCCGGATCCCTTGAATGCGGAACCGGCGACATCAAGATGTGCCCAGCGATACTTTTTGGTAAAGCGCGCAAGGAAACAGGCCGCTGTAATGCTCCCGGCCTCGCGACCACCAATATTTGCCATGTCTGCAAATGGGCTGTTGATCTGCACCTGATAGTCATCCCATAAAGGCATTCGCCAGACCCGGTCCAGCGAGTCCTCGCCTGCCTTGGTAAGGTCCGCCGCGACACCATCATCATTGGCGTACATTGCTGAGGCATGGGAACCCAAAGCGACGATGCAGGCGCCCGTCAGCGTTGCGACATCAATCACGGTCTTGGGATTGAACTTGTCTATGTAGGTCAGTGCGTCGCATAAGACAAGCCGGCCTTCGGCGTCTGTGTTCAGGATTTCTACTGTTTGCCCGGACATGGTTTTTACGATGTCCCCTGGCCTTGAAGCATCGCCTGACGGCATATTTTCTGCTGCTGCGATCACGCCAATAACGTTCATGGCAAGCCCCTGTTCGGCGATCGCGAGCATGGTTCCAAACACACAGGCTGCGCCGCACATATCCCAGATCATCTCGTGCATGCCACCGCCTGGTTTCAGTGAAATACCACCCGTGTCGAAGGTAATCCCTTTGCCAACCAGCACATGGGGTGCCTCTTTTGCTTTGCCGCCCTTGTGGGTAATCACGATTAACTTGCCGGGTTGCACGCTGCCTTGGGTAACGGACATAAACGCGCCCATGCCGAGTTTCTCTATCTCTTTTTCTTCGATAACCTTCGTTGTGATAGATAAATAATCTTTGGCAAGTCGTTTCGCCTGCTCCGCGAGATAGGTCGGTGTGCAGACATTTCCTGGCAGGTTGCCCAGTCTCTTCGAGGAGTTGATACCCGCAGTCAATGCGTTACCGACTGCGATTGCGCCGGTGACTGCTTTCAGTTCGGATTTGTCGTTGACGAGCAGATCCACCGACTCGATGGCATCCGTCTTCTCTGGCGGTTTACCCTTCATTTCCGTAAACGAATACAAACCGGCCTCGAAGGATTCGATAATTCTGCGAGTTTTCCAATCAATGTCCCGGTCTGGGACATCCACTTCAAGCAGGCAGCATAGGTTGGTTCGCGATGAGATAGCTTTTATTTTGCCGATAACGGTTTTTGCTATGCCCGCATACTTTGCGCTAGTCATGGCCTTTTTTTTACCAAGTCCTACCAAAAGTACTCGGACGGCACCGATATCGGGTACATCATGAAGTATTAGTGTCTGATTGATTTTACCGCTAATGTCACCGCGTTTTAGGACCTTTTTCAGATAGCCTTTGCTCGCTTGGTCCAGCAACATAGCAGAGGGGGATAACTGGCAGTTTTCGTAGACGCCAACGATGGCGCATTGCGATTTGGCTTTTACGGCATTACCCGTGTGTGTGCCATACTTCATAAAGACTCCTGAGGTTTTTCGCGTGGGCTATTGCCCTAATATAACGTGGGCTATTGCCCTGATATAAAGAGTATAGAATGTCCGGTCACTTAAAGTGATTCTTTTACGCTATTTTGCCCGTGAAATATTTATCACGATGTTTGCTGTTA
>Ga0209192_10000916_pt1 | contig 25567 bp, 35 predicted proteins | sample ArcticOcean_MG_C_11_FD_187433 | JGI IMG/M metagenome (GOLD analysis project Ga0209192, IMG submission 187433) | Marine microbial communities from western Arctic Ocean - ArcticOcean_MG_CB2_154 (SPAdes) (version 2) | ecosystem: Environmental > Aquatic > Marine > Oceanic | place: Arctic Ocean... | reverse complement strand
TTAACAATTAATTTTTTAAGATAAATCCTTTGTTTTGAATGTGCTCTAGACAGTTGTTTTCTATTCATCCAACCGCCTTGTGGTTCTACAACAAATTCAGGATACATCATTTTTGATAGTTTATAGAAAATCCAATTAAATTTTTTACTTGATTTTTCTCGCGGAATCCATCTTCCTAGAAGACTAACAGGTAGTCCTTGTTTTAATAATTGTTCATCGTGTTTAAGAGCCGGAACAACAATATTTAAAAGAATCATATCAACAAGTGGATGTGACTCATCGCTTTTATTTTTAAGATAAGCCAGAAAATATTTAATATCTTTCCAAGAACCATATTGATGTCCATTAAGAGCTTTATGTTTGGAATCCACAATATGGACGAAAGCTTTGAAAGATAGTTCAACTGAAAATCTGCTCCAAACTTCTAATTGCATCCAAGTAAGGTCCATTTCACCTTTTCCATCAATGATGTCTCGAGTTTGAGCTATCAACTTATATAGAGTTGTTAATTCTGTTTTGTGTGTTTCCCATCGCATATTAGCCAACATATTAACTAATTTTTTTTCTAAATTACTAGTATCTTTTGATCGAACAAGTTGAAAGAAAAACTGTGTGATTTGTCGTTTATAATCTGTCGACCAACTATGTTCGACATGTCCGTTTTCGCCAATTTGCTTTGATGAAAGGTGTGGTTTAAATGTGGATACGATACTACTCATGGTATACAAATATAACTAACTGGCTTTAAGTTAATTTCTTTCTAGATTTTCGATTTAATTTTCGTATATATATTTTCTTAGTATTATTACTTGATTTCTTTTTTTCTTCGTAATAAATTATATGCAAACTATTCAAGTCCTTGAAAACAGTAATAGTATCATCCCATTTAAGTTCGCTTAAACTTGATTTCACTTTCAAAAAATTAAAATTATCTTTATTTTTTAAATATGAACCTAAATCTTCTGGTGCTAAATCAATATTATATTGTAATATACTAATTAATTTATGTTTTTTTCCGTTGAGAATTTTATTGTTTTTTAATAAAAAAATAAGTTTTGTTTTATCGAGTATTTTGTTTTCTAACATAATACTTTCTTTTTTAACAAAATAAATCTGATTTTTTTTATTAATATATACATAAACCAGTTTTATAGTTTCATTCTCCTCTCTGTAAAAACTATTATAATCTTTTTCTTCTTTTTCTAATTCTGTTATCCAAGAATCGTCTAATTCGTCCATTTCGTCCATTTCGTCCATTTCGTCTATTTCGTCCATTTCGTCTAATTCTTCCATTTCGTATTCACTCATTAATATGAAATAGTAAAAAAGTTAATTAATATAAACTAATTATGTGTAACTAATTATGTGTTATTATAGTTCTTCTTGATTTTCATCTTCTAACTCATCTTCTGAATCAGTTGAGTATTGCATATTTAAAATCATTTGTTTATTCCATTCTCTTTCTGCTTTTCTTTCTTCATCTGTTTTTTCTTCGTTTTCAAATAAACTATTAGTTTTGTTCTTTTTCTTTTTCTTTTTCCTTTCTTTTTTTGGTTTATCCACCTTTTTTAATACAGAGTTTATATCAAATGCGCTTGTAGTAGCGTTTGATAACATCGGTCTACCCTGGCTATCTTTTTTTACATTATCAAATACACTTGGACCGGTAGATCTTCTTCCATGATTATATGTAAATTTACCAAATCCTCCTCTAGAATATCTAGGTTTATCATCTCTTTTTGGTTGAGTGAATGAATTATTTCCTCCTGAAAATCTACCATTTCTTTCTGGACTTGGAAATCTACTATTTTTTTCTGGAAATCTACTATTTCTTTCAGGACTTGGAAATCTACTATTTTTTTTAGGACTACTGTTTCTTTCCCATCTGTTATTCTGTTGGGGCCTTTTAAATTTATTTTCTGATTCATTACATGTATAATTATTATTTGAAAGATCGGTGGGTGGTTTTAAACAACTAAATCGGTTATTAGACATATTTATATTATACATAATTATAATAATGTTTATTTCAATTTTATAATTTACTTAAAGAACTTGTATCATATTTATTTGTGTCTCTTAACAGCAAACCCTACCAATATTTTTCTTTTTAAAAAATTTAACTAATGTATATGACTTTACAAGAGACAGCAATACAAAATTGAAATCATTATTTGATGATGATATATTTTATTATCAAATGAACAATCCATCTATATGTATTCCAAAAGTTAACAAAAATATTACTAAAAAATTTATTTATGATATATTTAATAAACATAATTTTGGGGAAATAAAAAAAATAGATATGGTTAAAATGAATAAAGATTTTAAAGTATTTATTCATTTTAAATTTTGGTTAAATAATGTCAAAAGCTTAAAAGTACGAGAAATACTTGCTTCCGGACAAGATTTCAAAATTATGTACTGTGAGCCTTGGTTCTGGAAATGTGTAAATGTATATTAAATTTTAATAAATAAATTTTAATATTAAATCCTTAGTGCTTGTTAGTGCTTCCCTTAGTGCTTGTTTCTGTTATTCAATCGAATCCATCGCTTCCTTGATTGAGGCCAGTTTCGCAAGCTTCTTTTTTATAATATTATCATATTTTTCCTTAATAGATGCTTCCGGACTTATTGCTGATAATGATTTTTGCCAAGTATCTACCTTCTTTGAATTACCATTATAACCTGGATTTTCTTTTTCCCATTCTGATAAGCTGTCTACTAGTTTAAATTTAGTATTTGTCACAACGCTATTTAGTTGACTCCCGTCGTCCTTTATCCAACCTTCTTCATTTTTTACCATAAATTTCAGTCTTTTCTCATCTGTGGAATGAATTGGTCTGGTTGTTGGACTTAAATCTCCTAACGATTTTGTTAGTATGCTTGTCATGCCTTCGACGTATCCGTTCTTGGTTGTGTAATCCAAATCTTTTAAACTTACTGTAATATTTCTTACAAAATCTTCCAAATTCATAGCATTTTTGCAATATTTATCCAGAAACATATTTATAGAAATGTTATTATTTTGATTATTGTTATTAGTAATATTCGTTATTTTCAAATTTTTCATTTCTTTTTTTAATTCTCTGTTTTCTTGCAGAATTGTTTTAAGCAACCTTGTGATATTTTCAGGATTTGACAATTCTGTTTCTTTTTTATTTTCTGAATTTTCCTCAAATTTCTCGCCAATTTTATTACATTTTTTTTTATGGGTATATAATCCCTGACGATATATGTAGCTCTTTCCACACACACAATCATGTTTTTTTGATGTAACTAATTTGTAACTATTTGTAATCATTCGGTGTTTCTTGGTCTCAAGGTGTCTTTTGTAATCTGTTTTTTTACACGTGAAATAGTCACACTTTTTACAGGCGTATTTTTTTTTCGTTTTTTGGTGTTTTTTCATCGTTAATATATAGTTACATAAAAAACTCCTAAATTCTTTTATTTTTACTTATTTTAGTGCCTTTTTTTCAGTACTTTTTTTTTATGTAGGTAACCATTTTTTATTAATAAATGGAAAGTCCCTACAATATGGTCTAAACCATTTTTGCACCTTATTTTCAGAAAAAACTTATATGAAATATTGCATTTTGGACAATTAATAAATGTCCAAAATGCAATATAAGGGTAAAGAGTTATACGAAAAAACTGTCGTGCCTTTTTTTTAGTGCTTTTTTCTACAATCCAATAACCACAAAAACTCTTGGATTTTTTTATTTTGTTTTTTACGTTTCTTTGCTGCTATACCAATAAATTTATTATAAACCTTGTGTTCTACTGGTATTTTTGTTAATGTGCCGTATTTTTCAAGAATTTCATCTAGTTCATTTAAAGGAATAATACCTCTATCATTATAAGAAACAAGTATAAAATTTGACTTTGTATTTTTTATTAAGTCTTCAAAAGACTTTTTGGCATTTTTCAAACTACAATACATACTTTTTTCCCAATTCTTTGGTTGACCTCTATATGTATCAGGGACTTCCATATTTATATCCCATTTATTAATTATATCTAATAAAAAATAGTATATATTATAAGGATGTTTATTATAAGGCGGATCATAATAGACCAAATCAACCTTGGGTATTGTTTTTATCCAATCATTTGTATTTAATTGACTTATATGAATATTTGCTTTGTGTTCCGTCAAGACAGGCATCATAGGTAAAATCTCTCCAGTTATTCTTTTTAAATCTATACTTTTCTTACCACCATACATACCTTTTGTTTTCTCTTCATTCTTATGATAGGCAGAGAATTGTCCGTTTGTATTTGTATGAATAGAACATTGAACTAATAACGGACCTATAAGTAATGAATGGTATTTTGGTTCAACAAAGCTTTTGATATAAAACATTATTTTATCAATATTACAAGCATTTTGGTTTGTATAATATGCTCTTTCTCCTTCTTTTATATTATTATCATTTTGAGGAGACCAATATTTTGATATAAAAGGTTCTGGATTATTTTTTGTGGAGAGAAATTTTTTTAATTTCTTGAAGTGCAAAGCTATATTTTCGAAATCGTCGGTATTTAAATCTTTCAGAGAAGTTAGGTAACACTCATTCAAGGTTTTTGAATATCCAGACATATCATTCGCATATAAATTCTTGTATTCTTGAGAATCGTCTCCCATTATTCTATTTTTAAATAGTCTAGTTACTATACCAGATCCAGTAAATCCTTCCGCTATATCTATATTATTCTCTCCAAGTTCTGATTTTATAAAAGAAATTATAGAATCTATTTGATTTAAAAATGTCCTTTTGTTACCCATATATGTTAAGATTTGTTTTGTGAAATATTCTACTTCCATATGAAAAAAATATTTTGTTATTTTTAAGTAATAAACTAGCTATATAGATTTAATAGTTCGCGCCTGGTATAAGTTATAAGTGTTATCATGTTACATCCCTTATCATAATGTATTGTATCATAACTGATGTTTATATTATCTTGTTTGATTGGTAAAGTATTTATAATAATTATTGGGTTTTCTTTATAATAATTCAATCTACATTTCATTTCTTTATCTTTACATATTTTTTTATTAACGATTATTTTATAAATCAAGGTTTCTCTGTTAATTTTTTTTGGCATTTCAATCTTGTGTTGTTTCAATATGTGTTTGTTTAGATTTGCTCTAGCTGAAAAACCCTTTTCACAAGTACCACAAGGACATTGAAAAGGTCTTTCATGTTCTGGTGTATGTTTTGACCAAATATGTGCCTTTAAAGCTGATTTGGGACCAGTTGTCTCATACTCACAATGAGGACAAGAATTCACGTTGAATCTCTCTGCTTTATTCCTCCTATAATAATTTGTATTATGATTCTTGGTCTTTATATATTGTTGTATTGAAATATCCATACTTTATACTTCAATTAATAAGGGTATTTTTTTATTCAATTTTGTATTATCGATAAACTCATATATCTTGTTCTTTTTTGTGGCAACATGTTTTTTTGAATGATGAATTTCCTCAAGTAGTTTAAATTCTTTTGTTAAAAGTGTAATACGCATAGGATTTAAAACCATATAATCAGGGGATTCCATATATAGTTTTAATAAAAAATCTTTAAACTCTTCGTTTTCTCTTTGATTTCCGTCTTGATTTTCGTCTTCTCTTTTTAGTTTTCTGTGTAAAAAATTTTTTAGGCTTTAATATTTACCAATTAGGGATTTGAATAAACAGTTTTATAACATTATTATCTGGATTTTCTTTGTCCGTTGCACGCATAAGCGGGTATGTATCCCTCTTTATCTTTCCAACAACAGACGTTCTTAAATTGAAATTAAGGTCGTTTAAATGTTTAATATTTTTCATTAATTTTTTTTTTACATCTAATATAGTTTTAGATTTTCCAAGTTGAAAAGTCAGGTGTTTTTTATTATTATAATCATGGTGTCCGTCTTTATTTTTTATATAAAATTCATCGATAAGTTGGTTTCCACTATGTTTTACTTCAACGATAAATTGTTCTTCTTCATCCAATAATCTTGTAGTGTATTTGTAGATTGAGTTAAAGCATCCCATATTGTTGTGAATCAATTCAATATTATATATATCAAATTCAATTTTTATTTTAATATTCCGTACAAAAAAAATCCTTTGACACTTGACCTCTTTTTTGTTTTATTTTTTAATTAATATTTTTTTGTCTTACCTCTCGTAAGAGATTTCCGCCTCTTTCTCCTCTTCTTTCGTCACTACTATAGAAGCTCCCTCCATTGCCCTTGCGACGACGGGATCGTTCATGTCTGGAGAATTATGCAACGGCTTTGGAGTGGCGTGGCTCTCATCATCTGGTTGATTTGAAGGCTTGTAGTCACCACTCATAGCCAGCTCAGCAGCACCTGATGGGACTTTAAGCTCAACGCGAGTTTTGCGCTCTCTTGGCTTTGGTGCTTCAGCTGGTCGAGCTGCTCCACTGATACCAACTAGCCAATACCAAGGAGATTCGTATTCAAGTTTGATTTTATTTCCTTCCTGAAGAGCTTTGAGAGCATCTCGAGCAGTAGCATCGCGCATGTTCCACTTGCCTGGGGCAAAATGGACGAATGCTCGTTTGTACTTGCCCTCCGCCACCGGAACGACATCAATCCGTTCGACATACCCGAGATTGGCTTCAATGATGTGTTTCTTGATTCTGCGCCAACCGATGTTGTTGAAAACACGAGGGATGCAGAGAGAGATACCCTGTTGAGGATCACTGTTCTTGGTAAAATTGGCCTGTTGAGTTGCTGAATATTTTGACATGATTTTTTGTTTTTGAGTTGTTGAGGTTAGTAAAAGTTACTTGATTGTTTTAATAGTTCAACTCCAGTCAGAAACAAAAAACTTCAATTTTCAGAAAAAAAGGACTTTTTATATACAACTTGCCTTGGTTTTATAACGACTAACAGTTGCCTTTCTTTTTTTGTTTGGAACATTTCCTTGTCTTTTTTTCGGTATAATCGCCTCTTTTCCCAACACCTTTCTTTTTTTGTGAAGTTAAAAGTTTCATTAATGTATGTTTGAAAGGGTTATTCTTGGTAGATTGGTGTCCTCTTCCTGGTATTATCCCTTGTAGATTTTTGGGGACGTTGATGTGTTTTTTTCCAAAATAGATAAAGTCTCTACTCATTATTACGTTTTTACCACTTATGTCCTTTTCACGGTTAGTGCAATTGTGGAATGAATTTGGTCTCATTTTGAGTTTTGAGGTGTAGATTGAATCTGAACGACGATAATTCCCGTATTGCTTCATGGTTACCAATTTTGTGATTACAGCCATAAAGATAATCTTCTTTTTTTTCCCAAGTTTGTAACCACTAATACCTACAATAATATCGCCTACTTTGGCATTTCTTCTTATTACCGGTTTGCATATAGCAATTGTTAGACACCCCCTTTCCACGCAAGGAGCTCCTCCATTATCACATGCTAGTATGTAGCTGTATAATTTTGGTTCGGACATTAGTTTTAAGTTACTTGATAGTTCAACGTCAGTTATGAAAAATTTCAATTTTCAAAGGGCTTTTTATATACAACTTGTCTTGATTTTTTATTCTTGATTTTTGATTCTTGATTTTTTTGATTCTTGATTTTTTTATAGGATAAAACCGTGTTCGTTTAGTATGATTTCTGGTAGACTTGCGATATCTACTATGAAGTTGGGGGTTGTATCCGCATAGGCTATAGCTGGTAATTTGATATTTCTTGCTTTTAGTTTTTCTTGATATTCCGTGGTGTGCTGGTCGTATTTACCTCCTTCGGGTAACTGCATCTTGATTGCGTCATTACCTTTCTTATTTTTTACAATGTATCTTGATTTGACCTTTTTAACCCAGTGGTTATTGGCTCTTGTGTGGCAAAATCCCCAACTTTTCTTGCCCGATGGCCAGACTACTCCGTTCCTATTATAGCAGTAGCCTAGTAGATTAGTCTCGTGTTTGGTTAGGTTATTATACTCTGGTGGGTGAATTGAGGTTATACTCTCTTTATCTTGAGCAAATTCTTTAATTGGCGAAATAAATATTGAAATGCTTGGAGAGTTAGCAATTTCGTGTGGAATGCATTCTCGGAATATAATAAGATGAATCTGTTTAGAGCAATCTACATCTACAATTCTTCGTGAATTTGGATAAGCTGTGTTCATAAATTGCGGGTCGATATTGGTGAATGCTTTCTTGCCCTTATCTACCCAATGGTCGTATATGGGTTTCAAATTATTGTCTTTGATATCCCACCAGCAGAATCGTCTTGTGCCTGTTAGTCCTATAATGGTAGCCGTTAGAGGATTCTTGGTGAAACTTATTTCAGCGTCTTCACCTGGCTCTTCACCTGGCTCTTCGAATGGATGACCATCAAAATGTAGGGTTTTAGGATCGACCGATAATTTCTTTGACCCCAGTCTTATTCGATTTTGCATATATTTAGTGACTGGTTTTCCTTCAATTGTTTCCATGGCTTGTCTAAAATCCTCATCTTGTTCGATTAAATGGTGTAATGGCGTACCGTATTGATTTATCCAACTTTGACTTGAGTCTGGGGCTTTTCTTGGCTTTATAGTTTCGGGGTGGCATTTTTCCTTTAGCGTTAGCTCTTTAATTTGATGCTCTGGTTTCAAAATTTGGTTTGCGTTAGCATAGAATTTGGTACGCATCAATAACCTGTTGCGATGACCGGTTGAAATATTTTTTAAGCGAACGATTGCGACGCCGTAGGTGTCTAGAGTATTTACTAGGTTAGATAGGTCTTCTACTAGTAGTGTACTAGAAGGTATAGCAATTGGTTGCTGGATGTTCATATTGATTATAGGTAATGTTGTTACTTATAATCAGAATCAAATTTAGTTCAATTTTCAATAAAATCTTGCTTATTGCCAACTAAAATTCCAAGATTTTGGTATTACATTACCACTACCGTCTCTGCGAAATTCCTTTTGTTTAATTTTATTACAACACCGTTCGTCTTTCTTGGCTTTTGCTATATCAGCAGGATTAGGTTTCCATGTTTTATTATTAGATAAATCATTATAAGGTGTATTAGCACCTGAATTAAAAACAACACCCTTCTTTTCAATATTTTCTTTTGTTACTGATTGTCCTTGCATAAAAGATGTTCCTGTTTTATTTGGTTGAACTTTAACACTATGTGCTTGTCTTAATCTTTTCATTCCAGGTCTAACCATTATATAAATACTAAATATTAAAAATAGCTTATCTTTTTATATATAATTATTTCATAGATGACTATAATATTTAAAACAACCTCTTGCAAAATAGAAAAATCTAAAGATAATTATAAATTTATTTATGAAGATGGAGAGAAATATACACATTTCTTTGATAAAATTAAAAAAAATATATCAAATGATATAGTAAGTCAAAAAAAGGACGAATCTTTTACTGTAAAAGCAAGTAAAGTGGAAAGTTTAAAAGAGTTGTTGAAAAGAAAGAAGACACTTTCTTATAGACATTTAAAACAATTATTTACACAGGTGAATAAACAATTACAAAGTTTAGAAGAGGATGGATACTGTAATTTATTTTTAGATATAAATGACATTGTAAGAATAGAAACTTTTGATGAGACTCAAAAGGGAGGAACAGGTGGTGATATTTATTTCTTGTATTTAAATACACATAATTTTTTACCTATAACAGATACATTTACTACAAAAATATTAAAACCATTTAATAAAAATAATATGTTTCTCTCCATCGAATTAAAAAAGTTAAATACATTTCCAAAAGATATTCATATAAATTCTCAATATTATTCATTAGCTTTATTAACAATATATTGTTGTAAATTGTCAAAGAAATATGATAATATTAAATTTAAAAAACTAGATTTACAATATGATAAATTTAGTGATTATTTATCTAATATAGAGAATACAAAACTATATTTTGCTTTATTAAGATGCTTGGTAGATAATCCAAAAGATAGAGTAGCTTTGTATATTTAATTTTCTAAATAATACATATAAGAATGTCTTTGCGTGTTATGAGAATGAAAGCTAAAAATAAAACTTTAATGGCAGAAGCAAATGCTAGAAAGGGACAAACCTTTGCTTTGGGTTTTACTGGAATCAATCAAGGTGGTTGTGAAGGAGCTACATATATAAAATCTGTTCCAAGTCGTCAGCAAAGTTATGGTTTATATTTGAAAAGAGCAACTATGGGTATTGGAGCAGGCGGTGGCGGAGTGGGTCCACAAGCATCTGGTGGGTTAGCAAGCAGGGTAGTAGATAAATCTTTTGTAGATCCTGCTTTTAAAAGAGGCACACAACAAAGAACTGTTACATATAAAAGACCCCAATCAGGGGTTCAATTTGTAGCATCTAATTATATTAGTAATAAAAAAAGTAAAGCTTTGAGATGTGAATATAGTAATTGTACTTCAAGTGGAGTCAACGTATATAAACCAGGAAATGGTACATCTGGGGGTATGATCGGGGAATCACAAAACAAACTTGCAGGTCCTCCTTGTATTAATGTTTGTGGAAAGAAACCAGTTATTACTCAAGATTTAGGATATCTTTCTGCTAGCCAACAGCTTAATAAAAAATTATCCTTAAGAGCGGGTTCAGGTTTATCTGGTAATGAATTTGAATCTCTTGTTATGAATTCATCACCAAGTGGATCATGTCAATAAATTGATTACATAATTAATATAAAAAAATGATTATTAATTATCTATATAATGTCAAGTACCTACTCTCTTAATTTAAAAGTATTATCTAATAACAAAAATCTATATGTTGAAAAAATTAATAATTTAAATTCGAAAAAGGATTCTGGCTTTGATTTATTTGTTCCAGAAACGGTAACAATTCCGGCTGGACGAGTTCTTTTGATTGATATGAAAGTAAAATGTTCTGTAAGTAAAAAGGCATGGGATAACGAATATCAAAGATGGAAGTTGGGAGTTGCTAGTCCATATTATTTATATGCTCGTTCAAGTGTAAGTAAAAGAGGAATAATCTTGGCAAATTCAGTTGGGATTATTGATTCGGGATATAGAGGACCTTTAATGGCTGCGTTTTACAATACAACAGATAATGATGTAACTATTCCGGAAGGGGATAGAATCGTTCAAATTTGTATGCCTGACCTTAGTTATGATTTTAACGTGGATGTGGTGGATAGTTTAGATGAGACAGAGCGTGGCGAAGGTGGTTTGGGTTCAACTGGGCATTAAATGATTAAAATGGTCTCGTATATATTCGTTACATTTATCACTGAAATTAACATATAATAAAGCAGAATTATCAAATTTTTTTTTACATTTAGAACAAATATGAATATAAAATTCATATAAATCGTCTTCTTTATGAAATGTTTGAAATAAAAAATATTTCCCTGTTATTTCTTTGCATTTAAAACAAGATTGTAACCAACCTTCTTCAGGTAAGTGGGAGTCCCTATATAGATATATTCTTTTTATTTGAGGCATATTATATAACTTTAGAAAGTTTGATTTAAATAAAAATATTTTCATAAAATAATATCAACAATTTATATATGCGTAAAAATCGAACAAAAAAAAGAAGAACAAAACGAAGACATAGAATGAGAGGAGGATTTTGGCCTTTCGGCAACAAAGAGAAAGATGTAGTGGGTGGTTGGTTTGATGGCATTTCTATCCCAAACCCTTTTGCTACCGCTCCTATCGCACCTACAACACCTACCGATGCGCCACTTGCCACCGACCCACCTGTCACGCCTACCACACCTGTCACACCTACCACACCTGTCACTATGGGTGGTCGTCGCAGAAAATCAAAGAAAAGAGGTGGTGGTTGTGCTTCTCCTTTAGCAGGTGGTCGTCGCAAAAAAAGAAAATCCCAAAGAAAGAAACGTAGAAAATCTCGTAGAAAAACAAAAAAACGCCGCAGAAAATCTCGCAGAAGATAGTTCTCTTTTTTTAGTGCTTTTTTATTATAAAATAATAAAAAATTACCATCTTTTAAACCAGGGTCTTCTAGTTACACCAAACTGTGCTCCAATCGCTGCCCCAATTGACCCCCAAACAGCAATATCCCTCCAATCTAGGTTATCTTTTCTAGTTGGTCCATGAGTTAGACCGAACAATAAAACAGAACTAGCTGATGAAGTTCCCACCCAAAAAGCTATCTTTGCCAAATCAGGTAAATAATTTCCAGGATATAATATTTTTGTTAACGACATCTTATATATAAAAAATTTATCTTTTTAATATTTAATTATATTAACATTTTTTTAAGAAAAACGCTTCGTAAATATTTCTATTATCAAGTAAATAAACCAATGCTAATAATGTTATACCGGTATGTCCAATATAATGGAAAAAGGTGTGACCTACTAAATATATAACTTTTTTTAAAACATCCTTATTCTTGTATCCTTTATGTCTGTATTTTTTTATTAAGTAATAGAAAAATGTAAATACTAAATATAAAGAAGCCGCACCAAATACCTCCAGACTTATATCATTTATAGGACAATTCATTTTTAGTCTTTTGCGAACGAATACTATATAAGTGACCCATAGAACCACTAATACAAGTGACATTAAGGGTGCTGTGACAAGATAATCTATCTTGGCTATAATTTGTAATATAGGGCTACCTCTCTCATACATCGTACCATGATACAACATTGAAAAACAAAATACAATAATAATTAAAAAAAGTATAAAATACCACATCCAAAGATATCTAGTTAATGATTGACTTGGTTCAATATCCCACTTTTTTATATGTCTAATACCCATCAGACAATAATACATTGCTGGTAATAATAAAAAATTTGACAAAAAAACATTTCTATTTACATAAGTAACTATATCTCTATATACACCCATTAATATAACAGTATATTTTTTTACATTTTTAATTTTTAATACAACGCATTAAAAATTAAATGGACTTGCGTCCTTATTATAGATCCGGATAACCTGATTTGAACAAGTGACCCGCCGATCTACAGTCGGCTGCTCTACCAACTGAGCTATATCCGGATGGATACGGTTTGGTTTTAGATGTTTTGTTTATGGTACAAAGACACCGATATAAACCATGAAAAGAATTAACTTCTTTTCTTATATAATAATAAATTTTGCTGTTTCCAAACCTTTAAGCCAACTTGCTACCCTTATTCCGCTCCCTATGGTATTAGGCGTCCCTAACCAAGAATAAATATTTTAAACCAACATAATCATTGATGAACCTTCCATCTCAGTGTTGATTAATAATCGCTACTTTGTCCTGATTGTTTTCAAACAACCGTCTCACGCGTCTATTTCTAGACTGGACTCAATCTTCTACTGCTCACTCCTATACTCTACTGCTACACTCTACTGCTCTACTGCTACACTCTACTGCTCTACTTGCTCTACTTGCTCTACTTGCTCTACTTGCTCTACTTGCTCTACTTGCTCTACTTGCTCTACTTGCTCTACTTGCTCTAACGCTGTCCGACACTCTACTGCTCTACTACATTACACTCTACTTGCTCCAACGCTGTCCGACACTCTACTTGCTCTACTGCTATACTGATCTACTGCTATACTGATCTACTTGCTCTACTGCTCTACTGCTATACTACTATACGCTATACTATTATACTTGTTATAGTGCTCTCTGCGCTGCTATACTTGCTCTGCTGCTCTCTCTACTCCTCTGCTGCTCCTCTGCTTCTGCTCCTCTGCTGCTGCTGCTCCTCTGCTGCTGCTCCTCTGCTTCTGCTCCTCTGCTACTCCTCTGCTACTCCTCTACTGCTGGTATCCTTTGATTAATAATGCTAAGCATTATTATTCTGCGTAATAAAACACTGCTGTACGATACCATCTCACAAAATACAATATCAAGTAATCTTTAAGCTGGTTTATAATTAATCATAAATTTTCTGAAAATTGAATAGTTAAATATATAACAAATTATGACTATTACTACCCATACTTTATTTACAATGACATCTATCGCAACCCAAGAACAATCTACAGAAAACAAGCTTTTCATTCAAAATTATAAAATTCTTCAACCCGCACCTGAAAACCAAGAAGATACCAATCTTACACATAATTATCATACTGTTGATATTGTAACAAACAAATTATCTACAATGTCTTTGAAAGAAATTCTATTGGCACTAAATATAGACAGATCAGGATCGATGGGATTGATTGCAAGCGACGGGTATTCGTCTTTAGAACACACTATACATACAACCAAAAATATTATTGATTATCTTGAAGAGCTAAAAGATGAAAATCCAGAAATAGATGTAGGTGTTATTGTAAACGCATTCGATAACAAGATGAAACCTATCGGTTATCTTAAGATTGGAAATAAGAAAGAAAAACAAGAATATTTTAAAAATTTAGAAAACCTAACTCCGAGAGGTTCTACAAATATTAGTGGGGCTTTTCAAGCTATCAAAGAAGATGAAATTTATAAAAAAACCCATGATGATAAAAAAACACATATCCTTATGACAGATGGAAGACCAAATATTGGCAAAAATAGCGCAAATGGTATTATGGAATCTAATCCTGGAGGAAGACAAATTTGTATTGGATATGGAACAGATCACGATGCTAAACTTCTACAAAACGTTGCTGAAAAGTCAAAGGGCGACTACCATTTTGTAGATAGTATTGAAAATGCTGGAATGGTATATGGGGAAATTATCCATTCTTTGCTTTATTGTGCTGTGAAAGATATTAAGGTTGTGGTAACTGGTGCAGAAGTTTATGATTTTACAAAAAATATTTGGACTACATCTGTAGGATTTTCATCATTTGCTAGCGAACATACACAATCTCTTATTCTCCGGTCTGGTTGGGATTCCGTTCATACTGTTTCGGTTAATATTGTTTATACAGAATCAGGAAACAAAGTAAAACATTCAAAAACCGATGTATTCAATAGTTATAACTGTACGAATGGTGAGTCTAAGATTGACACAAGAGATACACATGTTGAAAAACAAATGTTTCGTCAAAGAACTATGGATGGTTTATTTAGAGCAAAAAATGTTGAATATATTGATAGACCATTTCTAAAAAAAGAGTTAATTATTCTAGAAAATGAAATTAAAGCATTTATGAAAACAAACAATCTAGAAGATGATGCGTTTATGCAAAAATTAGTAGCGGATGTCTATGTTGCTTATAATGGTATGGATTCACATTGTGGTGTCGCATTTATTGGGTCGAGATTGACAAGTCAGGGAAATCAACGAGCTTATGAAGTAAATAATCTTGAAGCTCTATCAAATGCTGCCACCGCTATTTTCGGTTCTGTAAGGCGGGTTGAAGGTATGTGCAGTGCACCATCGCTTAATCAAGGACAATCAGGGAGACAAGAAAAATTTACGATGAGAGCACCTCAAAATTTAAGACAAACTTCGTGTTATACGACACCGACACAAGCATCAGTTATGAGAGTATGTTCACAACAACCAGACACCGATAATTAATTTATATTAATTGATATTTGCGTATTATTTTAAAAAATTTTTTAATCTCTTTTTTTAAATGTCTCAAAAAAAAGAAGAAATTTCAAATTTACTTATTGCTGTTGCGTTTGATACAAGTTTTAAAAAATTAAATGAAAAACTTGAGTCTAGAAATATTGAGATAACACCGAGAAGCATAACCAGCGTTATAAAAATTTGTATGGAAATAGCAGAAGCAACAAGGTTAAAAGGAAAAGAACAAAAGGTTTTAGTTGAAAGATTGGTCAAAAAAGTGGTGAAAGACGCACCTATATCTGATGAAAAAGAAAAACTTCTTTTAGATATGATTGAAGAGGGTGTAGTTGGTGATGTTATTGATTTAGTTATTTCTGCCACAAAAGGAGAATTAGATATTAATGCTGTAGAAAAAGCTGCGGTTGGCTGTTGTTTAGCTCTTCTTAAATCAAGAAAAAGAAATGATAAAATATAAATTACTTATAAATTACTTATAAATTATATTTATTACCCCATAGCATAACATTGTGTCCAGTCCATTGCTGTAATTTTATATGCTTCGAAATTATCTTTGAACTGTCTAGCAATATCTGGTACCAACGGATCATCCGGATTTGGATCATCTAATAAAGAACAAATAGATATTAATACCTTTGAAATAGTAAGGGCCGGACTCCAGTTTTCTTTTAAGATATCTAAACATATACCCCCACTACTATTAATATTAGGATGATAAATCTTTGTTACAAAGGAGACCTTTGGTGGTTTGAAGGGGTAATTATTAGGGAAAGTTATATTCATATAAAATATACCGCCGTAATATGGGGTATCGGTTGGACCCATTATTGTTGCGGTCCAATGAAAAATATCATCTCCTTCAGGGCCTGCACTACAATTTGTTGGTGGGTCTTTATTTAAATTTTCCAATTCTTTTTGAATTCTTTTAGCACTTGACATATATGTTATATTAATATTTTATATTCCTTTTATGTAGTTTGTAATAAATTAATACTTGGATACTTATTATTAAGTAATAGTATATAATGTGTGATTGGGTTTGTTATATTATACAAAATAAAAGAGCAACATATGTTGGAGTTTCAAATAATGCCGAAAAAAGACTTAGAGCACATAATGGAGAGATTTCGGGTGGAGCAAAATATACAAAAAGCAAGGGACCTGGATGGAAACATATATGTATTATAAGTGGTTTTACAAATAAAATAGAATCAATGCAATTTGAATGGGCTTTGAAACATGTCCCTCCTCGCAACGCAGGTGGTATAACAAATAGAATAAAAAAATTACAAATTTTGTGCAATAAAGAAAGGTGGACCAGTAAGTCACCATTAGCAAAAACAATACCTTTGGTTATTCGTTGGGTAGACCCAACTTATAAACCCGATAATTTTGACATAAATCTAAAAGAAAAATTATAAACCAAGATAAACTATCAAAATTGAAGTTTATTAATTTCATAATTAAACTATTCAGATACATAATGCAAATATTTATTAGAGGAATTTCTCTCCAAAAATATTGTAATATACAAACAATTAATGATATAAAAAAAACAGACTCAACAAGAATATTATATACAATGATTAATAATATGTTTAACGTTAGCGAAGATTACTATTACTTATACCAAGGTAATAAGATCTTTCCCGTATCAGATGAGAAAAAGTTAGAAGACTATAATATAGGTAATGAGACAACTATCAATATTCATTTTAGATTAGGAAGTCCTATTAATATAGCATAAAAAAGGATTTATATATACAGTTTACCTTTTCATATTTTTTTTGATTTTTTGATTTTTTGATTTTTTGATTTTTTGATTTTTTGATTTTTTGATTTTTTGATTTTTTTTTAATCCAACTTTTTACGGAGAGCCATAATCTCTTCCTCGAGCTCTTCGATCTCACACGCATCAGCCCAACTATCGTTGCCGTATGATTTGAGTTCAACTTCCTTTTCGGCGATCTCGTTGAGGATACTTTGACGTTCTGGGGATACCATTTCACTTTCTTGAAGACGACGAGGCTTCCATGCTCCAGCACTTGTCTTGAGAACAATCTCCTCTTCTTCGTCGCTGATAGAACTAGGAGAATCATTTTTATCGAAAATCTTTGTTTCACAAGGAGGCTTCATGAGGTTTTCACTATCGCCCTGGAAGCTAACACGACGGAACGCACCCCAATTGGTTTTCTCCTGAACGATGACAGTTGATGAAAGAGCTGGGAAGTCTTCACTCGTCTCCTCTTGAACGACTTCATTTTTCAATTGGGCGATGCGGACTTGTTCCACAATACGAGCCTCAGCTGCATAAAGCTTTGCTTGACTTTTGTCTTTTTTATGCTTTTTTGAATATTCCGTCTTTTTGCGATTCTTCTCAGCAAGGACAGGACAATCCATGATATGATGGTCCTCATCATGACAGTAAGCACAAGAACGACCGAGCTTTTGTCCAGGGGAAACAACCCTTTTAATGGACTTGCTTGACTGACGAGATGTGTGAAGAACACTTGTAGTGTCAATGACAGTTAGTTTTCTTCTCCAAGAACCCATCGGTGCTGCAACTTTCGCCTGCGAAGGACGAGACTTGAAGTCAGCATCGGTGGCCAGAGCAGAGAAATGGTTGTTCGATAGAGCAGCTCTCTTGAGATCATCAACGCGGGTTGTCTTATGTCCTTGAAATTCTGGTCTACGGTTGAATGACTGTCTGCTCTTGTGAGATGGACCGCATTTGATTGTGAAAGAAGACATGATAAGTAGTTTTTATTAGTAAGTTTTTTGTTTTAATAGTTAAGTTCTTGTCAGAATCAAAAAAGTTCAATTTTCCCCAAAATTGATTTTTTTTGATTCTGACACAATTCTAGTATAAAACCTATATATATACTTAATTCACATCTTCTATAATAGAAACCAAGACAAGTTTTATGACATCTTTTGCTAATTTTCCAGTTAAAAAAATATTTTCAGCCTGGTGCAGCCAAAAAAATCTTGACATCAAGAAACACCAACTCGAAGGAATTGAGTGGGTAATCAACAGAGAACGTAACCCAGAACTCGGATCTGCCGGTGGATTTGTTTGTGACGAAATGGGTCTAGGCAAGACTATATTAATGATTGGTGCAATGGTCATTAACCCAAAGGAAAACAATCTTGTGGTAATGCCAAAAAGCCTAATGGACCAGTGGTGTGCGGCTATTACCAGTTTTACTGCCCTTGACAGTGAAGATATTTTGGTCTATCATGGAGCCCGGGGTAGATCAGTCCAAGCAGAAGACATCAGCAATTATAGAGTTGTTATTACTACTTACGGTATGATAGCAACTCGAAAAACCAAGGAAAATAGTGATGAGTACAAATGCCCCCTCTGGACACAAACGTGGGACAGAATAATTTACGACGAGTCACATCACTTAAGAAATAGTAAAACAGGTCAATTCAAAGGGGCAAATTTATTGAAAGCACCTATAAAATGGATGGTGACAGGGACCCCCATAAACAACAAAAAGAGGGACTTTTATACCCAGTCTCTTATACAAGGTAGTCATTTCCCCCCACGTATGAAAGAAATCCGTCGCATTATCGATGCCATTGTTCTTAAAAGAACAAAAAAGAAGGTTGGTATTAAAATGCCGACTCTTAATGAAAATACTATCGAGGTTGAATGGCAAAGTCAAGAAGAGGAAGTCTTTGTAAGAAACATTCATAATCTTATGAGATTTGCCCCCGTAACCGCAAATAATGTAGATTCTGTCATTCAAAATTTGGGATCTATGTACAAGTATATTTTCCCAATATTTATGCTTATGAGACAAGCATGTGTAAAACCTAGTTTAGCATATAATTCGTTGGTGAAAAGAGGATTGACATCGGATCTACAAATTGTCGACCAACTAACTGAATCACCTACTTCTAGTAAAATGACCGCGGTTATCGATAAAGTTGTAGAAAATCGAGAGACCAAAAAATCCAAACTTATATTTTGTTTATTTCGACAAGAGATGGATCATATCGCGTTGAACCTTAAAGAGAAGGGGTTCAATCCTGTTATTATAAACGGTTCAACTACTAAAAAACAGAGAAGATTTGCCTTACAAGCTGGTCTTAAAAATGACGAGTGGAAAACGATTGCCCCAATTCTACCAGAGTATGTGTGTGGTGTCATCAATTCCTATTTGGCACCAAATGTTCTTATAGCTCAAATCCAAACCGCATGTGAAGGTCTTAATCTCCAACATTTTGCGGAGGTATATTTCACGACTCCTCATTGGAACCCAGCTGTCGAAAGTCAAGCTATTGCTAGGTGTCATCGAATAGGCCAGAAAAAAGATGTTGATGTTTACCGATTTGTCACAAAATTCGATGATGCTGATGATGAAGATAGTATGTCGTTGGATCAATATTGTATGGAAGTTCAAAGGGTGAAAAAAGAAATAGCAATAGATTGTGGATTATAAACAAAAAATCAAAAAAATCAAAAAAATCAAAAAAATCAAAAAATCAAAAAAATCAAAAAGTACTGAAATATAAATCCTTTTTTTATTAGAAAATTGAAGTTTTTTGTATCTGACAAGATTTAAATCATTAAACAATCAAGTAACTTTTATTAATAACTAAAAAAAACAAATGCCAAGACTAACTCAACAACAGAGAGACGAACGTGCAGCTGCTAAAGCAGTCAAAGCATCAGCAAGAGCAGCTAAGGCTGTAGCGAAACAAGCTGAGAAAGAAGTCAAAGCACTAGCAAAGGCACAAGCTAAGGCAGAAAAGGAAACGGAGAAGCGTAAGAAGCAATTCCAAAAGACGAGAAATGTTTTGGATAATGCTCTGTGTCGTGAAATTCGCTACTACCAGAAGGAGTCAGAAAAGGCTATCTTTAAATTTCCGGGATCGGAACAAAAGGTAGCATGGACGGAGAGTAAGTGTTGCTCCAAATGCGGGAAATCAAAATCGCTTATGGTTTTCAAGAGGAACGACTGTGGGGGTGGAAACATTATTCGCGGTGATGGTAGACGCAACAGAAGACCAGACTGTCGTGTTTGCTACGACAAAGACATGCAGGGTAAGAATAAGGCAAAGGCATGTGCTAAGAGAATAGGCATTTCTTACAAGGCCCCCGAGGGTACGGTATGTAGGTTGTGTAGCAAGTCAGGCACTAAGAGTAATCCTCTGGTATTTGACCATCACCATGATCTAGATGTGTTCCGCGGCTATTGCTGTAACAGATGCAACATCGGTATGGGAGCACTAGGGGATAATGTAACGTCCATCTCTAAGGTCCTCAAGTATATGAATGAGACGGAGGGTCTATCGAAGGAGCAGTTAATGGCTATGCTATTCAACTAAAAAAAAATTAAAATAATAAAATTTATAAGGGTGCCCCACCGGCAGGGACCTTTTATTTTTTATGGGTGTTAATTCTTTTTGATGCAAGCTCAAAATATTCCTTTTTTAATTCCATACCGATAAATTTTCTATTTGTATTAATGCAAGCAACTCCCGTTGATCCGCTTCCCATCGCATTATCAAGAACAATCCCCCCTTCATTTGAATAAGTTTTAATAAGATATTCAAGTAACTCAACAGGTTTTTGTGTTTCATGAATAGTAGCCTCTTTTTTTGACACAATTTTAAATTCTACTAATTCCTTTGGATAGTTGGTAAATTTTTGCGAGTATTCGGAATTGCTTGTTAATTTATTATTTGGACCTAAATGATGAGATTGGTTAAGCATTTTACCAATTCTTTTTTTGGAATTCTTTTTCTTCACTAATTTAGGTATCAATCCTTGAGGGTTGTATGTCATATTTCCGGTTTTTCTTGAAGCCGCCGCAGCTCCACCATATGAAAATACACATATTTCTTCAATACATTTCATAGGTCTATAATTAGCCAAAAGGAATTGAGTGACTCTACTTTTTTTCCAAAAAATATTATATTTAAACAATTCAAAACATTTTGATATAATTAATGATGTAAAAGGTTGTTGTGAAAATAAAGCGATAACCCCTGTTGGTTTTTTAATAATTCTTTTATATTCTTTCCATAACTCATCTACATCGATAACAGAGTCCCATTTACATTTTGTTACACCATATGGTAAATCGCATAAAATTAAATCAATACTATCAGCAGGTATTAATTTCATTTTTTCCAAACAATCACCTTCAATCAATATTGAGTTGTTTTCTTTACTTAATACTTCTAGTGTAATTTCAGCCATTATTATATATGATATATTTTAATTTATATTATTTATATCAATTTTATCCACTTAGAAAATTGAAGCAAAATATGAAATACTATAATGAAGTATTAATAATGGATTCTAGATTTTACGATAGCAAAGCTAATTTTAAATGTTACCATAACCAAGGGGATTCACATATAGTATTTGTTGTACCTGTCTTTGGATATGGTCGTCCACAAATGATAATGGATGTTCTTACAGGAAAAGATGGAAATATGCTTACAGTAGTGCAAAATATTAAAACAGGGGAAGTAGTCAAAGAAAACCCAGAAAACTGGCGGGAGAGAGACAACGAACGGTTTCGTGAAATTTATAGTCCGTCTGCTAACGATTCATACAGATTTGATATTTGGCTGGCTGAAAAAATTGGTTCTGAAAAAGTCAAAGTATATAGAACAAAACAAATTAAATAGGAAAATGGAAAATGAAAATGAAAATGAAATGGAAAATGAAAATGGAAAATGAAAATGGAAAATGAAAATGAAAATGAAATTGAAATGAAATTAACAATAATAATTAGTATAAATGACCGAACAATATAGTTATCACGCTATTAATTCTTTCCTGATATTAGGATGTTTGATATATTTGTTTTATATTCTTGTAAAAATGACAATCGAATGTATATATAATAAGGTGTTTGAAAAGAATAGAAAGGAAAGGGTAAAAAATCTAATGTTTAAATTACATAAATTACATAAACTTGAAAAACAAGATTAGTGTATTTATTAATAAATTTTTTATGTTCTTTTGTATAATGAAATTATATGGAATAGAAATTCCATTCAGATATATAAATTACAGTATTTCAATATTATTGGTAACAACTTTATTAACATTAATAGGTGGTATAATTTGTAGTTACTATGTATTTAAATGGTTCAAGATAAATATAGACAATTATAATTTTTATTTAAATGACTATAATATTGATTGTACTCATATTCTAGAAAAATATGGAAATTTTTCTATTAAAAAGGTCTATTTAGCAAGACGTCCTATTTCAAAATTTATGAAAACAGCGTTAAATATTGTAACACTATATAAATTTGAGCGTGAATTGAAAAAATATGTTAATAAAACAAAAAATGATGTTTTTTTTCCTTATCATACATCCATTATAGTTGAAATTATTTTATCAAAAAGGGTAAGTAAATTTATAATTATAGAAAAAAATAATTGTATAAAATTGTCATCAAATTTCAAAATTAGTTGCGATCATGAGTTTATTGATTTAAAAGTAAAAAAAAATAAATATACACTAAAAAACTTACTTGAAACAACACGTAAAAGAATCGGTGATGATAAGTTTTTTAATTGGGAAATATATAAAAATAATTGTCAAATTATAATAAAAGAAATATTGATTAGTTTAAATAAATTTGACAAAAAAAATGAAGAATTTATGTATCAGGTGGGTTTTGCTAATGAATTGAAAATAACCGACCTAAGCTTACATATAATAAGATCTTTAACAAACTCGGTAAATTTTTTAGAGAATTTTATAGGAAAGGCAATATGGTGTCCTTAATTGATTTCGCCGATGATGTATTCGATGTAATTTCGTAACTTAGATTTATCAATAAAAGAAGTAGAATAATGTATATCATTTATAGGGAATGAAAATGTGTATTTGCCGTTATTTTGTTCTAAATTAATTTGACTTGTAATATCATCTGTTTTTCCAAAAGCCCAAATTTTTGTGTTGTCATGTAGATTAATATAATCATTATTTACGATTCTTTTTTCTAACTCTAAAAACATATATAAATAATTAAAAATAATATTTAAGTCGATTTTTAAATATTATTTGAGACCTTTTATGGTCTTGATATGCCCACGACAGGACTTGAACCTGTAACCCCCGGTTTAGAAGACCGATACGCTAACCATTGCGCCACGCGGGCATTATTGTAAAATTTTATAATTTGAGTGTTTATTAATGTTTTATTGAGTATTTATTGAGAACATAAATTAGGATAATCATATTGAAATTTAGTAATTAATTCCATGAAATGTTGATTGATATTAAATTTGCTATTATAAGGGATAAATTTTATATAATCTCCTTGATCTAACCACATTCTAATTCCAACGTGTAATTGACCGTTTTTATTTTTAAACCCTAATCCTGAAAAGGGTAATTTATCTGTAATAGAACCTTTGATTTTAACACCAATTCTTTTAGAACCATATCCCCAGTTTCCATCTTCCAAAATATCTTGGAAACACACACAATATAATTCTTGTTCTGTCATTTGAAATATGGTATGTGATGGAAATAATGTTGTGTAATGGTATATTTGTGATGAAGACATTTGGTAATAAATTTACTATATTAATTCCAATCTATATTAATTCAATTTTATAGAGTACAGATAATCTACTATAAAGACATGGGTGTATATGACAAACCAAATATTTTATTTATATTATATATATAATGAAAATGTTTACTGAAATGACAACTAAATACTATGAATTTTTTTCTAATTTCAACGTTTTAGGTTTAGCGATTGGTTTAATGATTGGTAGTAATTTAAAAGATGTCGCTGGTGATTTTATTGATGATGTATTAATGCCTTTTGTTAATCCTGCTATTAATCTTATTACGAAAGGTAAAGGTGATAAAAAAGGCGTCATACTTCATATCCCAGGAACAGATATTGAAATTAATTTAGAACGCGTGATCGCATCATCAATTAAATTTATGGCGCTCTCTGTAATTATATTTGTAATGTTACAATTTGGTGTAAAAATTAAAAAACCCGTTCAATGGGTTGAAGTAAAAAATTTCAAAGATATAAACAAATCTAAAACCAACAATAATAGTAAACCTAAAGGAATTGGTAAAAAGTATTAATGCCTCGGTAATCGAAACCGGGTCCTTGGAAGCATGTTACCAAATGTGCTTGAACAAATACACCTTGTACGCTGCGAACAGTATTTGAAACTACGCGGATATAGCCCATTTCATACTCCTTTGACCGCTCGGACATCACAACAAAAGCCTCCTTCGAGGATTGAACTCGAGACCTTCTGATTACAAGTCAGACGCACTACCACTGTGCTAAAGAGGCAAAGTTTAATATTCTAAGGTATAATAAAAACATTATACAAACGCAAAAATTTTATAATAGCATAGGTGGGATTTGAACCCACTTGATATCCCTTCGACTATGCTGTATTCTCAATAGGGGGCTTGAACCCCTGACCTTCGGCTCATAAGACCGATGCTCTACCAACTGAGCTAATCGAGAATTTTTTTAGTGTCAAATTATTATTTCAACACGCAGAATACTTCTTGTACCCTTCACATCATACCTTGTTATTTTCTCTTTAATTGCGTTTTTTATTGTTATTTTAAGTTTTACAGTTTTTACATACAAAGATTACGGTGTCTTCTATTACTGAATTTATTATATAACCCACTACATCTTTCCTATCACATATATTACAGATTCCTATATCCTCAACTATTATTTGTTTCAATTTATAATCAATATCTATAAGAGGTTCATAATTTTTTTTAAAACAACCATTTCCCATATATCATTTACAAATTTTATAAATATCCCAAGAGATAGTTATAAAATTTTCAATATTTAAAAATTATTCTATATTTTTAAGTCCTCAAAAAAAAAAGTGGAGAGAATTTGACGTATTTCTAAACTGTAATATAACCCCACACATATATATAGAGAATAATTCGTCTTTTTATATATATGGAAGAATATTGGATCATCGATGATATTTGGAGAGAAATCAAAACATTTCTCTTTCATAATATAAAAATTCATGGGAAACATTTAAAAAAAGAGAAAAATATTATAC
>Ga0209192_10000915_pt1 | contig 25591 bp, 26 predicted proteins | sample ArcticOcean_MG_C_11_FD_187433 | JGI IMG/M metagenome (GOLD analysis project Ga0209192, IMG submission 187433) | Marine microbial communities from western Arctic Ocean - ArcticOcean_MG_CB2_154 (SPAdes) (version 2) | ecosystem: Environmental > Aquatic > Marine > Oceanic | place: Arctic Ocean... | reverse complement strand
TATTGGTCGGGGTGGAGAGATTCGAACTCCCGACATCCTGCTCCCAAAGCAGGCGCGCTACCAGGCTACGCTACACCCCGAACGCGCAAATATAGCTTAATTACTGCTTTTGGTCAAACATGTTTTACTTTTTTTATATTATACATTGGCAATTTTATTAATGTTTTTTATAAGATAATCTTAATGTATTAGTAATTTTAATTGATTTTAGATTCTATTCTATTCTGCTAGAATAATTCTTTTATATCATTTCATATCAAACAAATGACAGCAAAAATTATTGATGGTAAAGCTATCGCCAGTGAACTTTTAGATAAAATTAAAGAAGAAGTGATTGCTCGTAAAAATAAAGGTTATAGTGCGCCAACATTAGCAGTTATTCTAATAGGTGAAAATCCTGCGTCTAAAATTTATGTTGGTAGAAAAATAATGGCTTGTGAAAAAACAGGTATTAAATCTATTTCTCATAATTTAAAAGATGATATTTCAGAAGAAGGATTATTATCAGTAATTAATGAATGTAATCAAGATCAAGATGTTGATGGAATTTTAGTTCAGTCGCCATTACCGCCTCATATTAACGAAGAAAAAATAATTGCAGCAATTCATCCAAAAAAAGATGTTGATGGCTTTACACCTCATAACATTGGACTATTAGCTATAAAAACGCCAATCCTCAGATCTTGTACTCCGTATGGTGTTATAAAAATGCTTAATACTCTTAACATAAAACTAGAGGGGCTCGATGCAGTTGTGGTTGGACAATCAAATCATGTTGGCAGGCCTATGTTTTTAGAGCTATTACTAGCAAAATGTACTGTGACAATATGTCATTCTAAAACTAAAAATGTCCAGGAAAAAATATCGCAAGCAGATATCGTTGTATCTGCTGTTGGTGTTCCCAATTTCATCAAGGGACATTGGATAAAAGATGGAGCAATTATCATCGATATTGGAATAACTCGCTTAGATAATAATAAAATTGTTGGTGATGTTGAATTTGATATTGCCAAAGAAAAGGCAGCTTTTATTACTCCAGTACCAGGGGGTGTTGGGCCAATGACTGTTGCAACACTCATGGAAAATACCTTAATCGCGCAAAAAATATTCTAAAGGGTTCCCATTAAAGCCTAAAAAGGTTAAAGTACCGCGATTATTTAAATTTAGGAATATTTAATGGCCCAAAAAAAATCACTCATGCAAAAAGCAATAGAGGCAGCTAAAAAAGTTGTAGCTAAACCAATCCCTGCAAAAAAAGTAGCTAAAAAAGTAGCTAAAAAAGTAGCTAAAAAAGTTGTAGCTAAACCAATCCCTGCAAAAAAAGTAGCTAAAAAAGTAGCTAAAAAAGTTGTAGCTAAACCAATCCCTGCAAAAAAAACAGGTACATTAAAACAATTTAATTCATACAAGCTTAAAGCAAATGAACGCTACATGAGTAAATCACAAACTAAGCATTTTATAAAAATATTAAACGAGTGGAAGCTGGAGTTGGGCAGTGATATAGATCGAACAGTAAGTCATATGCAAGATGAATTAACAGCCTATGCGGATCCTAATGACAGAGCTAGCCAAGAATCTGATATGGCACTTGAGCTGCGTAACCGAGATCGTGAAAGAAAACTTATTAAAAAAATAAATAAGACTTTATTGAATATAAATAACGATGAATATGGTTATTGCAATGGATGTGGTGAAGAAATTGGATTAAACAGGTTGTTAGCCAGGCCGACAGCTTCATTGTGTATTGATTGCAAAACTCTTGATGAAATTAGAGAAAAACAAATGGCAAAATAAAAAAAACCCAGCTAAGCTGGGTTTTTTTAAACGTTTTATTTAATCTTCTTTCGCTTCCTCTTTCTTTGGCTCATCTGAACTTGGTGCCTCAATTAATGCTTTTGCACTAACCCTAACTCTTCCTTTATCATCTACCTCTATTACCTTTACCTTTACTTCATCACCTTCAGACAGGTGATCTTTTACTGCCTTTATTCTTTCGTGTGCAATCTGAGAAATATGAAGTAATCCATCTTTTCCGGGTAATAACGAAACTATAGCTCCAAAATCAAGAATCTTAATTACTTTTCCATCGTAAATTTGATCTACTTCAACATCAGCAGTAATTTCTTTAATTCTACTTAATGCTGCTTCGCCAGACTCAGCACTTGTACATGTAATTTTAACAAGCCCATCATCATCAATATCAATAGTGGCGCCAGTTTCTGCAGCTAAACCTTTAATTACTGCGCCACCCTTCCCTATTACATCTCTAATTTTATCCGTATGAATCTTTATTGTAAGAATCTGTGGAGCAAATTTTGAAAGGCTATCGCGACTGCCCTTAAGAGCTTTCTTCATTATTTTCAAAATATGATCTATGCCTTCTCGAGCCTGGCTTAAAGCTACTTGCATAATTTCAGTGGTAATACCTGTAATCTTTATATCCATTTGTAATGCTGTTATTCCGTTGTCAGTACCAGCAACTTTAAAGTCCATGTCACCTAAATGATCTTCATCTCCCAAGATATCTGTAAGTACGGCAACTCTATTACCTTCTTTAATTAACCCCATTGCTATACCAGCAACATGGTCTTTTATTGGTACCCCAGCATCCATCATTGCCATAGTACCGCCACAAACTGACGCCATAGAACTTGAGCCATTTGACTCCGTAATTTCTGAAACCAATCTAATTGTATAATCAAAATCTTCTTTGTTAGGCAAAGCAGCACTTAAAGCTCTCTTTGCTAATTTACCATGACCAATTTCTCTTCGTTTTGGAGTCCCTACTCTACCTGTTTCACCAGTAGCATAAGGAGGAAAATTATAATGAAGCATAAATCTATCTTTATATTCGCCTTGAAGGGCATCGATAATTTGTTCATCTCGGCCACCACCTAATGTTGCAACTACAATTGCCTGTGTCTCACCTCTGGTAAACAATGCTGAGCCGTGAGCTCTTGGTAAAACACCAGTCCTAATTTCAATGGGCCTCACTGTTCGAGTATCTCTTCCATCAATTCGTGGGTCACCATCAAGAATTTTAGTTCTAACAATTTTAGCCTCTAGATTATGAAACTCGTCTTTAATTTGATTTAATTGGTTTGTATTGGTTTGCTCTGTTACAAGCTCATCTAAAACTTTATCTCTTATTACAGAAATTTTTTCAGATCGATCTCCTTTTGACTTAATAGCAAAGGCTTTCTCTAAATCTTTGATTGCAATCTTCTCAATTTTATCAATTAATTTTTTATCTGCTTCTGGAGCAGTCCAATCCCATGGGTCTTTTGAAGCTTCTTTTGCTAATTCATTTATTAGCTTAATCACTGGCTGCATTGCTTTATGACCCTCTAGCACTGCATCAAGCATAACCTTTTCAGGTAACTCTTTAGCTTCAGACTCAACCATTAAAACGGCAGAATCACTTCCAGCCACTACTAAGTCAAGCTCGCTTAATTCCATGTCGGTTTTAGAAGGGTTGATCACAAACTTATCGTTAATATAACCTACTCTTGCAGCTCCTACTGGTCCATAAAAAGGAATCCCTGAAATTGCTAATGCTGCAGAAGCTCCTATAATTGCAGGAATATCGGAATCAATTTCACTATCAGAAGACATCACTGTCGCTACAATTTGTATTTCATTATAAAAATTGTCTGGAAATAGTGGTCTTAAAGGCCTATCTATAAGCCTACAAGTTAGAGTCTCTTTTTCACTAGGTCTGCCTTCCCTTTTAAAAAACCCTCCTGGTATCTTTCCGCCAGCATAATTCTTTTCTTGGTAATCGACTGTTAGCGGGAAAAATTCTTGGCCTTCTTTTGCTATTTTTCTTCCAACTGCAGTTACAAAAACTACGGTATCTCCATAACTAACCATTACAGCTCCATCTGCTTGACGGCCAATTTCTCCAGTTTCAATTGTTAGATTATGAGCTCCATATTTAATACTTTTTTTTATTATGTTAAACATTTAATTTATCCTTTTTATATTTTAAATTCATTATTCACTTCTCAATAATGAATACATTTTTAATAACAAAAAAGCCGACACAAACAAAAAATAAATTGTATGTAATCGGCTCAAAATTTAATTACTTTTCTATTTTCTAAGACCAAGGCTTTTAATTAGCCCCTGGTATCGCTCTAAACTTTCACGTTTTAAATAATCAAGAAGTTTCCGTCTTTGACTAACAAGGGCTAGCAAGCCTCTTCGTGAATGATGATCTTTAGCATTCGTTTTAAAGTGTTCTGTCAAATAAGTTATACGATCTGTCATTAATGCCACCTGAACCTCGGGTGATCCAGTATCATTTTTAGCTATCTGATATTTCTCTACAATTTTTGCTTTTTCTATAGCAGTACTAGTCATTCAAATTCTCCTATTACAGAACCGCACATTTTAGCGGGATTTTATTAATTTAACAATCTCTTTTTGAATCAATTTTTTAATGATTTTAAGCGTTTTGCTTTTAAATTCTCTGTTTTATCAATTTCACCTAATCCAATGAAATCATTATTACTTCCATATAATCTATATAACCCTGGATTTTTTCTTTTTTTTTCTACTATCTTTCCATCTTTTATTGCCTTTTCTTCAGTAGAATTTAATATTATCTTTTCATATTCACTTAATAATTCTTCAGGGAGCAATAAAAGGCTGCTCCTTTCAGTATCTTTTGTTTTTTCAATTTTCTCTATATTTAAGCCATTCTCAATGCTAAAATTACCAATAGTAGTTCGCCTCAGCCCAATCAAATATCCTCCGACATTTAATTGGGCTCCAATATCTTCAGCTAATGTTCTTATATACGTTCCTTTTGAGCATTTTATTCTAAGCCTGAGCTTATCTTCTTCATAATCTAGCAACTCAATTGTGTGAATTTTAATTTTACGCTTAGGTCTTGGTATATCAATTCCCTCTCGAGCATATGAGTAAAGAGGCTTACCTTGATATTTCAGTGCAGAATACATTGGTGGGAGTTGTTCAATTGAACCGATAAACTCATTTAGTAATTTTTTTATTTTAGTCAAAGAAGGCATTTTATCTATACGTTGTTTAATTATCTCGCCTTCCATGTCTCCTGTAGAACTCTTATACCCTAATCTTATTAGCGCTTCATAGGTTTTGTCTGCATTTAATAGATAACTTGAAAATTTCGTAGCTTCGCCTAAGCAAATTGGCAGCAACCCTGTTGCCATTGGATCGAGCGTCCCTGTATGGCCAACTTTTTTAGCAGAAAATAAAAATTTTATTTTCGATACTAGCTGATTGGAAGATAGCCCAAGTGGCTTATCAGTAAGTAAAAGTCCATCGACATTAAATTTAAGTCGTTTAAATTGCATTTTTTTTATTTTTTAGGAGGCAACACAGAATCTAATAATTTTGAAATTTTCATGCTTTCATCTACAGTCTTATCATAAACAAAATGTAACTTAGGTATACCCCTTGTTGTCATTCTTTTTGCCAGCTGAGATCTAAAATAGGGCATAGACCGATTGATGCCTTTAAAAATTTCTTCATCATACTCAGCAGATATAATATATATTTTTGCATGTTTCAAGCATGGTGATACTTCAACATCTAATATAGTTAACATCTTTAAAGCGGGATCTTTAATTTCCGTTTGCAACAAATTGGCTAACTCTTTTTTTATCTGCTGGCTAATTCGATCACTTCTAGGGTAATCTTTTACCAATTTATAGTTTCCTAGGCACCTGAACTAATTCATAAACTTGAACTTTATCGCCAATTTCAATATCATTAAAGTTTTTTAGAGCTAAGCCGCATTCGATATTAGCCTTAACTTCTTTAGCATCATCTTTAAATCTTTTCAAAGAATCTAATTCTCCTTCAAATATAGTAGTACTATCTCTTAAAAGCCGTACATTTGAATTTCGCCTTATTAAGCCTTCTAAAACGAAACATCCTGCAATATTTCCAACTTTTGATGCTTTGTATATTTCTCTAATTTCAACAAGTCCAAGAATGTTCTCTTTTTGTTCTGGAGCTAATAAGCCTCCTAACGAAGCTTTAACCTGATCAACTGCCTCATAAATAATACTATAATTTCTCATATCTACTTCTAAATTGTCAGCTAATTTTCTAGCTCCGCTGTCAGCCTTAACATTAAAAGCAATGATTACTGCATTGGATGCAGATGCTAAATTTATATCAGACTCATTAACCGCCCCAATTGCCGAATGAATCACATTAACCTTTACCTCTTCTGTTGATAGTTTCTCTAAAGAGCCAGCTAAGGCTTCCGCTGATCCCTGAACATCTGCCTTAATTATTAAAGGTAAAAACCTAACCTCAGCTTCTGTCATTTGATCAAACACATTTTCTAATTTCGAGGCTTGTTTTGCTAGCTTTACATCTCTAAATTTACCCTGCCTAAATAAAGCAATTTCGCGCGCTTTTTTCTCATCACTTAAAACAATAAAGTCATCACCAGCTTTTGGGACTTCTGAAAGCCCAATTACCTCAACAGGGATAGATGGCCCAGCTTCTTTTATAGTCTTACCAGTCTCATCTAGCATTGCCCTAATTCTACCAGAAGCATTCCCAGCTAATACACTATCACCTGGTCTAATAAAACCTGATTGAACTAATAATGTTGTTACCGGCCCTCTTCCCTTATCCAATCTTCCTTCAATTACAATGCCTTTAGATGGAGTATTAATTGGTGCTTTTAATTCTAAGATTTCAGCCTGCAAAAGAATTGCATCTAATAGATTATCAATTCCTTGACCTGTTTTTGCTGAAACCTCTATAAACATTGAGTCCCCACCTAGGTCCTCTGGAATAACTTCCTGAGCCAATAATTCATTCTTAACTTTTTCGGCGTTAGCTTCAGGCTTATCAATTTTATTAATTGCAATAATTAATGGCACATCTGCAGCTTTTGAATGATTTATTGCTTCGATAGTTTGAGGCATTACTCCATCATCAGCAGCAACAACCAAAACAACTATATCTGTTGCTTTAGCGCCTCGGGCTCGCATTGCTGAAAAAGCTTCGTGGCCAGGTGTATCTAAAAAAGTTGCTACGCCTTTTTCAGTTTCAACATGGTATGCACCAATATGCTGGGTAATGCCTCCTGCTTCTCCAGATGCTACACGTGATGTTCTAATAAAATCTAATAAAGATGTTTTTCCATGGTCAACATGTCCCATTACAGTTACTACAGGAGGCCTTGATTCTATTTGTGGCACAATGCTTTCATCATTATCCAAAAGTGATTCAGGGTCATCTTCTTTTCCAGCTTGAGGGTTATGGCCCATTTCCTCTACTAAGATCATTGCTGTTTCTTGATCAAGGACTTGGTTTATAGTTACCATCATGCCCATCCCCATCAAAGATTTAATGAGCTCAGAAGCCTTAATGGCCATCTTATGCCCCAAGTCTGCAACTGAAATTGTCTCTGGAATTAAAATATCTTTTACAATTGGCTCACTGGGGGCAACAAAAGTTGGCTCTTGATCTACACCTGAATTTCTATTTTTATTTCTTGGAGATCTCCATCCAGAATTATTATTCGCAGAGCGGTTTTTTATTGGTCTTTTCTTTATAGTTCTATCAACCCAGTCATTTTTTGCTGCTTTTTTTTCTTTTACAACTTTTACGCCGGCTTTTGATGCTGGGCGATGCAAAGTTCCTTCTTGAGGAGTTTCACCTTTCTTCTCTGCCGAATTTTTCTTCTCTGCCGAATCTTTCTTTTTTTGGATATCTTCTGCTTGTGCTTCAGCTAATGCAGCATGTCTTTTTGCTTCTTGGTCTCTTATATTCTTCTGGCTATCGTCAACTACTTCTTTGGGCTTTGCTAATTTATCTTTAACGGGCACTTTAATATCTTGTTCTTTGGATTGGTCAGGCTTAACAATAGTTCTTTTTTTTCTAACCTCTACCTGAATTGTTCTTGCCCTTCCTTCACTATCTGTTTTTCTGATTTGTGTATTTTGCTTTCTGGTTAATGTAATTTTAGACTTCGGGCGAAGAGAGGCGCCATGCTCAGATCTAAGATAAGCTAACAAAGCAGACTTATCTTCTTCATTAAGCTCATCTGAAGCGCTCGACTTATCTACTCCAGAGCTTTTTAATTGCTCAAGTAATAAATTTATTGGCAAGCCTAATTCGCTAGCAAATTCTTCTACGTTAGATTTTCCCATTAATGCTCCAGAAATTATTTAAACGAACCATGGCGCACGCGCTGTCATTATTAATATCTTGGCTTTTTCTTCATCCATTTTGACTAACTCAATTAATTCATCTACGGCCAGCTCTGCCAAGTTCTCCATAGTTATTATTTCTTTTGAAGCTAAAAGCTTGGCTGTGTCAGAGTCCATGCCTTCCATACCCAAAAGATCAGCTGCGGGCTCAGATATTTTTTCTTCTTTTGCAATAGCTGCTGTAAGAATTACTGCACTTGCCCTGGACCTTAACTCATTAACAGTTTCTTCATCGAAAGCCTCGATTTGTACCATTTCTTCAATAGGAACATATGCTATTTCTTCCAAAGAAGAAAAACCTTCCTGAACAAGAATATCTGCAACATCTTCATCAACATCTAGTTTTTCTATAAATAATTGACTTGCAGATGTGTATTCTTCTTTCGTTTTTTGGTCGGATTGCTCTTCAGTAAGTATATTTAATTCCCAACCTGTTAACTCTGATGCAAGTCTAATATTTTGCCCATTTCTTCCAATTGCTTGTGCTAACTGGTCTTCTGCTACAACTAAATCCATACTGTGCTTATCCTCATCTACAATAATACTTGAAACTTCTGCAGGAGCCATTGCGTTAATAACAAATTGAGCTGGCTCTATCGACCATAATACAATATCAACTCTTTCCCCTGCTAATTCACTAGTGACGGCTTGCACTCTCGAACCCCTCATGCCAACGCAAGTACCAACTGGATCAAGTCTTTGGTCATTTGCTTTGACAGCAATTTTGGATCTTAAGCCTGGGTCTCTAGATGCTGCCATAATTTCAAGTAAGCCTTCCTCTATTTCTGGGACTTCTAGCTCAAATAATCGAATTAAAAATTCTGGAGCAGTTCTAGATAATATCAACTGAGGCCCTCTAACAGTTTCATCAATCTTTATTAAAATTGCTCTTACACGATCGTTTATTCTTAAATTTTCTTTTGGTATCATTTGATCGCGAGGCAATATCGCATCTAGCCTGCCAATTTCAATCACTCCATTGCCTCTTTCCATTCTTCTAATTTGACCAGATATTAATTTTTCGTCTTGAGCTAAAAAATCTTTAAGAATCTGTTCGCGTTCAGCCTCTCTAACTTTTTGCAAAATAACTTGTTTCGCAGCTTGAGCCCCGATTCTACCAAATGTTTCAGAAGAAACTAGCTCTTTTATGAGGTCATTATTAGCCTTTCCTTTAGATTTTTCATCTGTGATAGAAATTTCAGCCTCTGGGTTTTCGATTTCTTCTTCAGGCAATATTATCCAACACCTAAAAGTTTGATATTCACCGGTTTCTTGATCAATCTCTACCCGAATATCAACACCGGCATCATACTTCTTCTTTGTTGCAGATGCCAAAGCTAACTCCAATGCTGTAAAAATTACCTCTCTAGCAACATTTTTTTCATGTGCAAGAGCATCTACTAATAACAATATTTCACGACTCATTTAATCTTCTCCGGTCATACGTTTAACTTAAAATCTGGATCTAGTCGGGCTTTTTCAATATTATCCAACCTAACCTTCACTAAAACGTTGTTGAATTCTATTAGAATTAAATCTTTCTCTACCCCTTGCAAAATTCCCTTAAAATTTCTTCTTTCTTCAACAGGTGTGCGTGTTTTTATCTTTATCTGTTCACCTTTAAACCTTTCAAAATCTTTGAGCTTTTTAATCACCCTGTCTGTCCCTGGCGATGAGACTTCCAATCGATCGAAACTTATATCTTCTTCTACAGTTAGAATATGCTTGAGCTGATTAGTTACATCAACACAATCATGAATAGTTATTGAGCTCGGTTTATCAATAAATATTCTCAATAATTCACCTCTATTGATTATCTCAAAATCAACTAATTCATATCCCAGAATAGAAACATTTTTTTCAATTAGTGCTTCAAGATCAATAGCCAATTTCTAATTCCTTTTTATAAAATCAAGGTCCCAAAAACAAAAAAAGGGCCATAGGCCCATTTACTGATGCGAATTATATCAATAAATTCAATAAATTGAAAGAATAAAGTTGCAGCGCTTAAGTGTTAATTTTCGCAAATTTTCTTTTGCCAACCTGGATTATAAAACTACTGCCTTTAGCGATAATAAATATAGTGTCGACTAACTTAGCTCCATCAATTTTAATGCCTCCGCCTTTAATCAACCTAATAGCTTCTGAGGTGCTTGAAACTAAATCTATTTTTTTAAGTAATTGAGGTATATTTACACCGTCAGACTCAATAGCTAATAACGAATGCTCTTCAATATTTTCAGGAATATGGCCTTTAGCCCGTAAGTTAAAGTTTTTTTCCGCTTCATTTGAAGCATTTTCATCATAAAGTCGGCTTACAATCTCTTTTGCAAATTCTACCTTAATATTTTTTGGATTTTCTCCGTCGTTAACCCTCTTTTTCCAAGACTTTATTTTGTCTATGGAGCTTAAAGACAATAAGTCGATATAGCGCCACATCAAGTTATCAGATAAAGATAAAAGCTTTGCAAACACTATTTCAGGTGGCTCATTGATGCCAATATAATTTTTTGAAGATTTTGACATTTTTTGAACACCATCCAAACCCTCTAGAAGAGGCATAGTTAAAATACATTGAGGATTTTGACCAAAATGTTTTTGTAATTCTCTTCCCATTAATAGATTAAATTTTTGGTCAGTACCGCCAATTTCTATATCAGATTTTAATGCAACAGAATCGTAACCTTGAAGCAGTGGGTATAAAAACTCATGAATCGAAATTGGTTGATTAGCCTTATATCTTTTTGCAAAATCATCTCTTTCTAGCATTCTTGCAACAGTATGGGTTGAGGCGAGTTTAACAATACCTGAAGCTCCTAAATCGTTAAGCCATTTTGAATTAAAAACAATTTTTGTCTTAGATCTATCCAATATTTTAAAAACTTGCTCTGAATATGTTTCGGAATTTTCTTTAACATCTTTTTCAGACAATGGTGGTCTTGTTATATTTTTACCGGTCGGATCGCCTATCATTCCTGTAAAATCGCCAATCAAAAAATAAACTTCGTGTCCTAAGTCCTGAAATTGCCTTAGTTTATTTAGTAGTACAGCATGCCCTAAATGAAGGTCTGGTGCAGTTGGATCAAAACCTGCTTTAATTTTTAGAGGCTCCTTTTTTTTTAATTTTTTAATTAATTCTGATTCAATTAAAATCTCATCAGCGCCCCTTTTAATTAATTCTAACTGTTCTTTTATATCCACTATTTTTATCTCGCCATTTAATTTAGTTCAATTCTATCGTAATTATACTTAAAAAAATTAGTCTTTTATTTTTTCAAGTACTTGAATAAAAAAATAAAAAGGTCACAATTAAAAATATGAATAAATCATCGCTATTATTTGGGGTCATGTCTGGGACAAGTCTAGATGGAATTGATATTGTTTTGATTAATCAAAACAATAAAAGTATAAAAATAATTGAATTCATTCACATGCCATATAATACAAAGATAAGAAAAGATTTTCTTACGCTTCATTCTGGCCATAATTCTGATCTTGAACATTCGATCCAACTATCTCTTTCTCATGCCAAAATTACATCAAATGGTATTATAAAAATTCTTAAAAAACACAAACTAAATGCTAAAAATATTAAATGTATTGGCTATCATGGGCAAACAATCAGGCATTATCCCGAATGTGGTTATTCTGTTCAGCTAGGTAGTGCGAATCTTTTAGCTGAATTGACAAATATTACTGTTGTTTCTGATTTTAGAAATAGAGATATTGTTGCTGGAGGCCAAGGTGCACCGCTTGTCCCAGCCTTTCATAATGAATTCTTTTTTAAAAAAAATAAAAACAGAGTAATTATAAATATTGGTGGGATAAGTAATATCACCTACCTCCCAGCTAATAAAAACGTAATTGGTTTTGATTGCGGCCCTGGAAATATTTTATTAGATCATTGGATCAAAATTCGACATAATAAAAACTTTGATAACTTAGGGAAGTGGGCAAAATCAGGGAAAGTAATTGAAGATTTATTGCTTAATTTCCAAAAAGATTTATTTTTTAAAAAGCGACCCCCGAAAAGTACTGGGAGAGAATTATTCAACATTGATTGGATTAATAAATTTAATGTTAAAAATTATCATCCCGAGGATATTCAAAGGACTCTTTTAGAATTAACGGCGCTAACAATTAATGAAGCTATAACAAAGTTTTGCTCTGACGTGGACGAGATATATATATGCGGTGGAGGCAGTAAAAATAAATTTCTAATCGAGAGGGTTGGAGAAATTTCCGGAGTAAATATTAATACTACTGACAAGCTTAAAATTCCTCCCCAACAAGTAGAGGCTATAGCTTTTGCTTGGCTTGCAAAAAAATGCATTCAAAAACAATACAATAATTCACCAACTATTACTGGCTCTTCAGGCCCTAGAATTCTTGGCGCAATCCATTATTCCTAAAAAACCATTAGGTTAGGTATAATATGCAGGCATCAATTAATAACTTTACTTAAATATATAAAATCTATGGCTAAATTAAAAGCAAAATTAATAATTCATGGAAAAGAAATTGAGCTTCCAATTATAGAAGGCTCAATGGGCTATCCGGCAATTGATGTTAGCTCATTACATTCAAATACAATTAAAACATTTGACCCTGGGTTTTCATCCACAGCAGAATGCTCATCAGCAATAACCTTTGTTGACGGAGGAAAAGGCGAGCTACTTCATAGAGGCCACCCAATCGAACAATTAGCTGAAAAATGTGAGTATCTAGATATAGCATTTTTACTTTTTAATGGTGAATTACCGAACTCACGAGAAAAAAAAAGTTTCGTTAAATCAATAAAAGAACAAAGCGTTCCTCATGACCAATTAAATACTATATTTCGAGGATTTAGGCGAGATGCTCACCCTATGGCAGTTATGGTAGGAGTAGTGGGCTCAATGTCTGCGTTTTATTTTGATGAAAGTATGAAGGTTAATAATCAAAATCACCGTAAATTATCTGCCCAAAGACTAATTGCTAAAGTGCCAACAATTGCTGCATGGAGTTTTTCCTACAGTCAGGGGCGTCCTTTTGTCTACCCAAAAGATGATCTTAGTTATTCAGAAAATTTTCTAAATATGATGTTTTCTACCCCCAATACTAAATATATACAAAATCCAATTATCTCCAAAGCTTTTGAAAAAATTCTTATTTTACATGCTGATCACGAACAAAATGCCTCAACTTCCACAGTTAGACTTGTGGGTTCATCAGGAGCGAATCCTTTTGCTTGTATTGCAGCCGGAATAGCTTCTTTATGGGGACCAGCTCATGGTGGGGCTAATGAAGCAACTCTAAAAATGCTTAGCGAAATTAGGAATGAAGGACGAATTAATGAATATATTAAAAGAGCTAAAGATAAAACAGATTCATTTCGCCTTATGGGCTTTGGGCATCGTATCTATAAAAATAAAGATCCGCGAGCTATCATAATGAAAGCCACATGCCATGAAGTATTAGATGAGCTAGGTCTTAGAAATGATCCTATATTTAAATTAGCACTCAAATTAGAGAAAATTGCTCTTGAAGATGAATATTTTGTTAAGAAAAAATTATATCCAAACGTAGATTTCTACTCTGGTATTGTAATGAAAGCATTAGGAATTCCAAATTCTATGTTTACAGCAGTATTTGCCTTAGCAAGGACAGCTGGTTGGGTTGCTCATTGGAATGAAATGATGTTAAATGAAAATTCGAGGATAGGGAGGCCAAGGCAAATTTATACAGGAAAACTTAGAAGGGACGTTCCTAATCTTTAGGCAGAAAAAGAAGAGCCGCAGCCGCAAGTCGTAGTTGCATTTGGATTTTTAATTACAAACTGAGAGCCTTGCACATTATCTTGATAATCAATTTCAGCGCCAGTTAAATACTGCAAACTCATTGGATCAACTAATAAAGTAACGGAGTCCTTAACAACCTGGGTGTCATCTTCATTAATAGCTTCCTCAAAGGTAAAGCCATACTGAAAACCAGAACATCCACCCCCACTCACAAATACTCTTAGTTTAAGATCAGGTGAGCCTTCCTCAGCTATTAATTCCTTAACTTTATTTACTGCATTATCTGTGAAATTAATTGGTGTTGGCATTGTAATTTCAGCTGTCATCTTTGTCCCCTATAGCTTCAGTTTTTTTATCTTTTTTAAATGTTAACTTTTTTTGTGCTTTATTGATTTGAGTTTTAGTTATATGTTTTAACTCTCCATCAACTTTTGCTCCCGCATGTATTTCTATTGAATTATACTCAATATTCCCTTTAATAACAGAACTTGGTTGTAATTCTAAGTAATCATAACATTTAACATCGCCTATAATCTCACCAGCAATAATAGCTGTTTCAACCATAACTCTTCCTTTGATTCTGCTATATTCACCCATAATAAGAGTCCCGCCTGAATCTTCCACAACTGTTAAGTCGCCATGGATTTTTCCGTCCAGCCTCAGGCCACCTGAATATGAAGTATTGCCTTTAATAACGATATCTTTATCGATTAGAGTATCTATAGCTCCTAATTTCTTCTTTTTTTTGAATAACATAAATTATTTTCTTTTCCCCACAATTTTTTCATAAAATAAAATACTTTCTTTTAATGTTGTGTTTTTTTCTTTTGATTCCTTTAAAGTTGTAGCTAATTTTCCATATGAAATCTGAGACATCTGAAATTCCAACTTTAATTCAAGTAATTCCTTTTCTTGCAAACTGTTTAATTGCTTCAATTCATCTATTGTTAGTAGAAATTTAATAGATTTTCCACCATCAAAAAAATAATATGTAAAGCCTGCTCCACTAAACAGAAAAAGTACAGCTATCAATAAATAACCAGGCCAAATACTCCCCGTCTTGATTCTAGCTGTATTTCTAGTTAATTTGTAATTTCTTTTTTTTGATTTATTTATCATTTTACTTAAGGCGCCAAAGGAATTAATTTTAATCCAAGTGTTTCCTCCCAATGCATCATAATATTCATATTTTGAACTGCTTGGCCAGCTGCGCCTTTTACTAAATTATCTATAACAGACAAAACTACTAATTGTTTAGTATCGGGAACTTTATAAAATGATACTCTGCAGATATTAGATGCTCTGACAGATTTAGTTTCTGGGCACGAATTTACTTCCATAACATCAACAAATGGCTCTTTATCATAAAATTTACTAAAGATAGTTGCTGGATCAAAATCTTTAATACAATTAACATAAATTGTAGCGTGAATACCTCTTACGATTGGTAAAAGATGAGGTACAAATAAAACCTTAGCTTTACCCACTGGCGAGTTCTGGCTTAAATTTTCTTCAATTTCTGGTTGATGCCTATGTCCCGTCAAAGAATACGCTTTAAAGTTTTCACTTGCCTCTGACATCAAAAAGCCAGTTTGAGTTTTTTTACCTGCTCCACTAATACCAGATTTTGAATCAGCTATTATAGATAGTGGATCTATTAAGCCTTTTATTAATAAAGGCATTAAAGCTAATTGGATTGCTGTTGGGTAACATCCTGGATTAGCAACAAGCTGAGCATTTTTAATTTGACCTCTATTTACTTCTGGAAGCCCATAAACAGCCTTTTCTAAAGTATCAGGGCATACATGTGGCATTTCATACCATTTTTCCCATTCCCTCACATCTTTAATCCTAAAGTCTGCAGATAGATCTATAACTTTAACCCCATTATCTATTAAATCTTTAGCATACTTCATTGCGACTCCATTTGGAGTTGCAAAAAACACTAAATTTGATTCTTTTAAATCAACCTCGTCGGGACTTATAAACTTATGATTTAATACACCTCTTAAAGAAGGATAGACCTCATAAACATAACTACCCGCATCATTTCTAGAGGTAATATGGTGTATATCAACATTAGGATGTAGCACTAGTATCCTCAATAGTTCAATACCGGTATAGCCGGACCCACCTACAACGCTTACTTTTATTTTTTCATCCATAACCTTAACTATTCTACATTGTTAATTATTAATCTTGTTTAAAAAAAAAGCCGCAATGAGCGGCTTTTTCTAGTTCAAAAAATTTATCGTTTTGAAAACTGTTTAGCACGCCTTGCTTTTCTTAACCCAACTTTTTTACGCTCAACTTCACGAGCATCACGTGTTACGTATCCTGCTTTAGATAACTCAGGCTTAAGTTCGATATCATAATCCATTAAGGCTCTTGTAATTCCATGTCTTACAGCGCCAGCTTGCCCGGATTCACCGCCACCAATAACATTAACTTTAATATCAAATGTTGCAGTATTATTAGTCAATTCCAATGGCTGCTTCATGATCATTTGAGAGGTATATCTTGAAAAGTATTCGGCCATAGGTTTATTATTAATAACAATATTCCCTTTTCCAGGCTGAATAAACACTCTCGCTATTGAACTTTTTCTTCTTCCTGTACCGTAATAATATTTACCTATCATTAAATTTATCCTGAAATTATAGAATTATTGGTAGTGGCTGTTGTGCCGAATGATTATGGCTACTTCCAGCAAAAACCTTCATCTTCTTTACCATAGCATACCCCAAAGGGCCTTTAGGTAACATGCCTTTGACTGCTTTTTCTAATGCTCTACCTGGAAATTTTTCTTGCATTTTTTTAAAGTTTGTTGAATAAAGGCCACCAGGAAAACCAGAATGCCTGTGGTAAATTTTACCATCTGCCTTATTGCCAGTAACTTTTAATTTCTCTGCATTAATTACGACAATATAATCTCCGGTATCAACGTGTGGAGTATAGATAGCTTTATGCTTTCCTCTTAGCCTATGAGCTATTGCACTTGCTAGCCTACCTAGAGTAGCATCGGTTGCATCTACTAAAAGCCAGTCTCTTTGAACTTCATGTGATTTAGCTGAAAATGTTTTCATCTTATTAAATTACCAATTTTGCATTAAAAAAATTAAGATGCGAATTTTAGTCTATTTTAGGTCTGTATGTCAATTCTTTAGTACATCAAACTGCATTTTATATTTGAGACAAAAATCCTAAAAATATAAAAAGACCTACGTAATTATTCCTTAAAAATGCTTTGAAATTTTTAGATGGGTCCATATACCTGCTTTCAAAACACCCATACATTGAAATTATTATAGCCAGCCCCAAAAAAACATAAAAACTAAAGTTAAATTCTTTTAAAACTCCAATAATAAATAAATGTAAAAACATTAAAAAATAACTTAATGTAATCATTAATATGATCTTATTATTAAATGATAATGGAGCGGAATGAATATTTAGTTTCTTATCGTCTTCAATATCGCTAATTGCATAATGAGAGTCATAAGAAAAAGCCCAAAAAATATTAGATAAGAATAAGATTAAAGCCTCTATAGGAATCTGATTTTGAACTGCTGAAAAAGCCATTAATACCCCAAAACCAAATGTCACTCCAAGATATATTTGCGGCAGCTTAAAAAAACGCTTAGTAAAGGGATAGGTTAAGGCAAATAAAAATGCAAAAAATGAAATCCAAATAGTTAAATAATTTAATTGGGTTACAAGTAAAAAAGAGGCAATTAATAATAATAAAAGAAGTATTATTGCCTCTTGTATACTTACTAAACCTGATGTAATCGGTCTATTTTGCGTTCTTTTTACAAAACAATCAAAATTACGATCAGCCAAATCATTGGCCACGCAACCAGCCGATCTCATTAAAATTGTTCCTAATATAAAAATAACTAGTATTTTTATATTAGGAATTCCTTCTGAAGCCAACCAAAGTGCAGAGAGTGTAGGCCACAGCAATAGTAATACACCTATTGGCTTATTAATTCTAGTTAAATTTATTAATGAATTAAATTTACCCATCTAAATAATCAAATTGCTTAAAATTATTGAAAAATACTTCAGTTAACAATACTTTTTCATTCTTATTTCTAAAAGTAGACTGTCTTGTTGCTAGTATTTTGGTATTTTTTAATTCAAACATCTTAATTCTTTTTGAAAAGTTATCGTTAATGGACGGTTTCTTAAATTTAAATCTTGATCGTATTATCATTCTTCTTTCAAATACAATATCTGCTAATGGCTTGTTGTTTAAATTTTTTATTTTATGCCAGAAGCCTCTCAAATAATTTGATGGCAATATTGTTCTTGCATACATAATTGGTAATTTATCTGCATAAATTAAAACCTCTCTAAGATACAAATGCTCTGACTTTATGTTGCCAAATATCTTTTTCTCATTAACAAAAATATTGCTCCCCCTTATTTCAACAGGAATGATTTCAAGTTTTGCAATATTTCTAATGCGATAACTTAAAGATTTCATATCTAAAAGCCAGTACTTTAATTTGCCATCTATTTGAATATTTTTATTCCACATTATAAATTTATGACCTTCCTACATCTTGATAGTTTCTATGCCAACGATTAATATGCATTGATACATCTTTAGGGTTTTTCTCTAAAAGAAAATCTGCATCTATCTTTGCAATATTTAATAGTTCATGGTCGCGATCTAAGTCAGCAATTCGCAAAGAAGGAAGTCCGCTTTGTCTCAATCCTAAAACTTCTCCTGGTCCCCTTATTTTTAAGTCCTCCTCAGCAATCTTAAAGCCATCAATATTTTCATATATAACTTTTAACCTCTGTTTGGCAATATCAGATAGTTTCTTTTTATATAGCAAAATACAAATACTTTTCTTATCGCCTCGACCAATTCTTCCCCGTAGCTGATGTAATTGTGAGAGCCCCATTCTTTCTGCATTTTCTATAACCATTAATGTCGCATTAGGAATATCTACCCCTACTTCAATAACAGTCGTTGCTACTAAAATCTGAGTCTTATTCTTTTTAAATTCTTCCATAATTTCTTTTTTATCTTTTGAAGGGAGGCGTCCGTGAATTAATCCAACTTTATGCTTAACAAAATATTTTAATAAATCTAGAAATGTTTGCTCAGCGGTTTCGAGTTGCAAAGTTTCACTTTCTTCAATTAATGGGCATACCCAATAAACCTGATTACCATTTAAACAGTGCTGATTAATTGTATCTAATATTTGACTTCTTTTTTCACTTGAAAAAACCTTTGTGGTTATACTTTGCCTCCCCGGGGGCATTTCATTAATAATTGAAATATCCATATCTGCAAAATAATTCATTGCTAATGTTCTAGGTATTGGTGTTGCACTCATCATTAACTGATGAGGTTCAAAATCTTTGTTTGACTCACTTTTTTTCTTTAAGGCTACTCTTTGTCTAACTCCAAAACGATGTTGTTCGTCAATAATATAAAATCCGATATTTTTATAATCTACTTTGTCTTGAATCAATGCATGTGTTCCAACAATTAATTTTGCTTCACCACTTTTTATTTTTTCATATGATTTTTCTTTTAGTTTAGTCTTCATACTCCCTGTTAATAATTCAACATGAATGCCAAGCTTAGTAAGCCAGTAGTTTAGTTTTTCAAAATGTTGCTCTGCTAGAATCTCAGTTGGTGCCATAAATGCAACCTGGAAACCAGAATTTATGGCTTGTAAAGCTGCCATTACTGCAACTACTGTTTTGCCACTGCCCACATCTCCTTGAAGTAATCTGTACATTGGGTAGCTTTGATTTAAATCATTCCTAATCTCTAAAAATACTGATTGTTGTTGATTTGTTAATTTAAACTCTAAATTATTTAAAAAATTTTTTTGAATACTATCTGAATATAAAATTGGTTTAGATTTATAAGATTTGTTTTCATGATATTTACCACGAAAAAAGAATTGATGAGTCAGCAATTCATCATAAATTACTCTTTTATGAAAAATACTCTTTTTTTCATCAAATAATTTTTTTTCGTATTCTTGACTTGGCTTATGAATTAATTTCAATGCTTCTAATAATGATGGAAGATTCTTTTCTCGGTATAAATTTCCAAAATAATCAGGATACTGTTCATTTAGATTTTCTTGTTTAAAAACTTTTTGTACTAATTTAAAAATTAACTTTTGAGACAGTCCTTCAGTTGTTGGATAAACAGCTGTATAAAAATCTTTAAGTGGTGTATCTATTGAAATGAATTCATATTTAGGATGGACCATTTCGAATAAAAATGAATTCGACTTTATCTCGCCATAAACTCTTAAAATTTTACCTTCTTCAAATTGCTTTATCTGACTTGGATAGAAATTTATAAATCTTAACTTTAAATCACCAGAATCGTCTTGCACATAAACAGTTAAATTTTTCCTTGGTCGGTATGAAACTTCTATGCTAATTATTTTACCTTCAATCTGACACATGGATCCTGGTCTAATATCTTTTATTAAATCAATTTTTGTTTCATCTACGTATCTGAGAGGAATATGAAGAAGTAAATCAAGTGAATTTAAAATCCCTAATTTTTTTAATTTTTTTGACTGTATTTCTGTAAATATTTGTTTTGGCAATTTGAATAATTACCTATTTACTCTAAAACTAAAAACCCATCAGCTTCCACTAATGATCCTTTTGGGAGAGATGCAACTCCTATTGCTGCCCTTGCTGGGAATGGCTCTGTAAAATAAGTCTTCATAATTTCATTTACTAAAGCAAAATGTGATAGATCAGTTAAATAAATATTTAATTTAGCTACGTCATCGAAGCTAGCATCTGCTGACTTTATAACTTCGCTTAAATTTTCAAATACTTGTTTTATTTGTGCCTCAATACCCTCTACTAATTGCATAGTCTTTGGGTCTAATGGAATCTGTCCAGATAAAAAAACTATATTCCCTTTTCGAATTGCTTGGCTATAAGGTCCAATTGCTTCTGGTGCATTTTTTGAATTTATAACTATTTTTTTCATCAACTATTTTCCTAATTTTGATTTGAAGATTTTACACGATTGATTTTATTAATTTTTGAGATTTTTCTTAAATTTCTTATTAACTCTGCTAAATGTATCCGGTTTTTTACTTGGACTATAAGTCTTAAATTTGCAAAAGAGCTGCCGTCCCCCTCTTCAACAGAAATATTATCTATATTGGCTTCCGATTCTGCGATAACAGATGTAACTTTTGCCAACACCCCGCGCTCATTTATTACTAGCAAATTTAAACTTACATTGAAGTAGGCTTCTGGGTTCGGTTCCCATTCAACATCAAGCCACTTTTCATGATCTAATTTAAGTTTCCGAATGCTTGGGCAATCATGAGTGTGAATTATCAATCCTCTATCTTTATCAATAAAAGCTAATATTGGGTCTCCAGGGATTGGGTGGCAACAGGTTGCTAGCTTAATGGCCATCCCGTCAGACCCCTTAATGGTAATAACATCTAAGAATTTTGTTTGTTTGTTTGTTTGTTTGGCTCCATCTATTATGTTCGTTAGTTGATGTGCAACCATTACATTAATCCTCTTACCTAACGCAATATCTATAAGAATATTATCTTTGGAGTCTAAATGGTAGTCTAAGATCAGTTTATCCCAATGTCTTTTTTTTATAGATGAAGGCCCAACATGAAATGCTTTAAGTGCATTATTTAACATACTGTTACCTAAGGCAATAAGATCTTTGGTTTCAGCAGATCGGAGATATAGCCTTATTTGAGAACGTGCTTTCGGTGTAATAACAAAATTTAACCATGCTGGATTTGGTTTAGCAACAGAAGCTGTAATAATTTCAATATGCTCACCAGTTGTAAGCTCTGTCCTTAAGGGAACTAATTCTTGATTTACTTTAGCAGCCATAGCACTGTTTCCAACAACCGTATGGACTGAATAGGCATAGTCAATTGTTGTCGAACCTTTAGGGAGGGCAAAAATCTTGCCTTTGGGAGAGAAAACATATATTTCATCAGGGAATAAATCAATTTTAAGATGTTCCAAGAATTCTAACGAATCACTACTTTCTGTTTGAATATCAAGTAGTCTTTTTAACCACTGATTTGTTTGTTGTTGAAGCTCTGTTACATGAGAGTCTTCATTCTTATACAACCAGTGCGCAGCTACGCCAGCCTCTGCTAATTTATGCATATTTTCTGAGCGAATTTGAATTTCAAAAGGCATACCGAAGGGGCCAAATAATGTTGTGTGGAGAGATTGATAGCCATTAGCTTTTGGAATTGCAATATAATCTTTAAATTTACCAGGGATAGGCTTATATAAAGAATGTAGCGCTCCCAATGTTAGATAACATTCATTTAAATTATTGACAATTATTCGAAAACCATAAATATCATTAATTTGAGAAAAATTAGTATGTTTTTTTAACATTTTTCTATGAATGCTCGCGGGATTTTTTTCACGACCAGTAATTGCTGCTTTTAAGTCTAATTTTTTTAACTTCTCCTCTATTGCTGCAAGTGTTTTTTCAATAATTTCTTTTCTATTCCCGCGACTAGAAATAATTGCCTTCTGAATGGTCTTATGTCTTAAGGGATGGATATATTTAAAACTTAAATCTTCTAATTCTTGATAAACATTATTCAAGCCTAGCCTATTCGCGATTGGTGCATATATATCTGAAGTCTCCTGGGAAATCTCTCTTCTTTTAGATGGCTTCAACGGTTCGAGTGTTTGCATATTATGCAATCGATCCGCAAGTTTTATTAAAATTACCCTTACATCTTGTGACATTGCAAGAAGCATTTTTCTAAAATTCTCAGCCTGTGCTTCAGTATCGTCTGCAAATTGGACTTTGTCTAACTTTGAGAGCCCGTCTACCAATTTAGCAACTTGCGAGCCAAATCTTTCCTTAATATCGTTTGCAGTTGAAGGAGTATCTTCAACTACATCATGAAGTAATGCTGCCTGAATTGAGGCTGCATCCAAATGAAATTCAGATGCAATACATGCTACCGAAACAGGATGAGAGATATAAGCCTCTCCGCCTATTCTTTTTTGTCCCTTATGAGCTTTATCGCTATAACGATAGGCCTCCCAAATTAATTCTATTTCTTTTTGAGAGAGGTAAGTCTTTAATAACTTTGTAAGCTTTGAGTTTTTGGTATCTGCGGGTAAAAGGGGAGATGCAGCTTTAAGTAGTTCTGCCACCTTATTTTTATGGGTGGGTTTAGCCATTTACTTTAGGATAATATTTATTAAAAAATATCCTACTAAATTGTACTTTTTTCAAGTATATCAACACCGACTAGCCCAGCTGCAATTTCTCTTAATGCAATAACAGAAGGTTTATCATTTGATCCATCACTATCGATAAGCGACTCTGCTCCATTGGCAAGCTGCCTAGACCTAAATGATGCTACTAAAGTTAGTTGGAACCTGTTCGGAATTTGTTCTAAACAATCATCGACGGTAATTCTTGCCATTTTAATTTTCCTTTTAATTTATTTTTTTAACTTATTAATCAAATATTTATGATTTAAAATTTGTTTTTCTGTTTTTAATTTAAACGCCTCTGTTTTGAACTGTATAATTGATTTAAGTCCGTGCAAAGCCTTTTCAAAATCGTCATTGATTGTAACATAATCGAATTTCTCTAAATGGCTCATTTCATTCCTTGCTTCGGCAACTCGTAACTTTATATCTTCAATACTATCTTGACCACGATTATGAAGCCTGTCTTCTAAGGCATCAATTGATGGAGGTATTATAAAAATACTAATGGATTCAGGGAATATTTTTTTAACACTAAATGCGCCCTGATAATCTATTTCTAAAATAATATCGTCTCCATTATCAAGTGCCTCTTTAATTGCTAATTTTGATGTGCCATAAAAAGCTCCGTGGCATTCTGCCGTTTCTAAAAACTCATCATTCTTAATCATTTTTTTAAAATCAATTTCGTTTAAGAAGAAATAATCTTCCCCATCTTTTTCGCTAACTCTTGGCTTACGTGTTGTAAAAGATACAGAGACTTTTATATCAGGATTATCAGCCACTAAAGCCTTAACCAAAGAGGTTTTCCCTGCACCCGATGCTGCCGTAATAATAAATAAGTTTCCTGTAGATGATTTCATATGATCTATTCTATATTTTGTATTTGTTCTCTTATCTGATCGATTAAGACTTTTAAATCAACTGATATTTTTGAGATTTCTACTGAAATTGATTTTGATCCCATTGTATTTGCTTCCCTATTAAATTCCTGCATCAAAAAATCTATCTTCTTACCAACAGGTTCCGACTTATCTAATAATCTTCTTAATTCTGAAATATGGGCTCCCAATCTATCTAACTCTTCTTCTACATCTCCTTTTTGAACAAAAATTAGAAATTCTTGTTTCAAACGGTCTTGATCTGCATTAATTAATGCAGCTTTAAATTTAGCTTTAATTTTGTTTTGATGAGATTTAATTGCTAGTGGCATAATTTTTTTTACCTTTAGCACTAATTTTTCTATTAAATTTAATTTAGCTATGATAATTTTTCTTATCTTTGCTCCTTCTCTTTTTCGATCTATTACTAGCTTATCAAGAGCTTGTTCTGTATATTTTAAAAGAACTTTTTCTAATTTTTTTACCTCTAATTTATTTTTTTTAACTCCTGCAAATCTCATTAATTCAAGAGGATTAATTGGCTGAGGTGAATTAATAAATGAAGAAACTTTTTCAGAGGTTTTAATCAAGTCTTTAATCTCTCTAAAATCTATATTTTTCGGGTCCAGATCGTCCTCAAAGGCTTTAAGATAAATTTTATAATCAGCCTTCCCTCGATTTATACTTTTCACAATTTGATTTCGTATTTTTGGTTCAAGAGTTTTAAGGTCTTCACTTAACTTCAATTGAAGCTCAAAATAGCGACTATTTAATGTCTTAATCTCGAGTACTAAATTACCGTATTCTGTTTCGTGCTCTCCAAAGAAAAAACTTGTCATACTTGAAATCATAATTACTCTTTAATAAATATTTTATCTATTTTAACAATCTAATCTCTATTATGGTTATAAACCTTTTCTGCAGTGAAGTATAAATCAACTTATATTTAAAGATGCCAATAGATTATAATTAACTTTTAATGAATTAAACTAAAGGAATTGCATGCGACCATCTCAACGAAGAAATAATGAGCTACGTTCTATAGAAATTATAAGAAATTATACTAAACATGCGGAAGGATCGGTTCTTATTAAGTGTGGTGACACTCATGTCATATGTACGGCTAGTGTTGAGGAAAACGTGCCTTCTTTTTTAAAAGGTAAGAATCAAGGTTGGGTTACAGCTGAATACGGCATGCTCCCTAGGTCAACGTCAACAAGAATGGCAAGAGAGTCGGCAAAAGGGAAGCAATCTGGAAGAACACAAGAAATTCAAAGATTAATAGGAAGAAGTTTAAGATCAATTATTGACCTAAAAAAATTAGGGGAGATAACAATTAAAATTGATTGTGATGTTATTCAAGCCGATGGAGGGACTAGAACAGCAAGTATTACTGGTGCCTATATAGCATTGTATGATGCTATTCAAAATATTATCACTAAAGGAATTATAA
>Ga0209192_10000914_pt1 | contig 25594 bp, 50 predicted proteins | sample ArcticOcean_MG_C_11_FD_187433 | JGI IMG/M metagenome (GOLD analysis project Ga0209192, IMG submission 187433) | Marine microbial communities from western Arctic Ocean - ArcticOcean_MG_CB2_154 (SPAdes) (version 2) | ecosystem: Environmental > Aquatic > Marine > Oceanic | place: Arctic Ocean... | reverse complement strand
TGATAATCACATTCTTCGTGCATAAGCACTTTGTTGTCTGCGTAACAAACTCTATGTCTTTCTGCTATACCATCACCATCTAAATCTGCTCTTACATAACACTCGTAATACTCAACTCGTTCCATGCTTTCGTCATCAGAGTTATTAGTATTAAATGGTTCTTCCCCTGCTGAATACCTTGCAACTCTTTCTGGAGTAAAATCTAATGTATCGCCAGCAGATAGTTCTGCTACAACATCCTTATCGTAACCCATAGCAATTAAATCACTACGAGTAACTAAACTTCTTTGTGCAACAAAATCTGCATCTTCAATGTTAATAGCTCTTTTATCAATTAAAAATTCTTCTGGAGCAACTGATTCAATTTTAACTTTAGATGAGTCTTTAGTTCTTTTGCATTTAATATTGTAATAAGTGTTTATGATTGGTGGTACTTCCATCATCATTGGCATACCCATCTCATCCATCATAGGTTGTCCAGTCATAGGATCAACAGGTGGTTGTCCAGTTTGTGGGTCTATCATTGGTTGAGGGTCTTGCTCTATAACTTCTTCTACAACTTCTTGAGAAACTATCTCTACTTCTTCGTCTTGCATAATCATTGCAAGTTCGTCTTCAGTTAGATTTTCATATTTCTCTTTAGTAACATCTTTCTTGTCATCGTAAAAGCATTTAAGCACACCGACTTTTTGAGCTAAAGCATCCCAAAACATATCATGCAACAATTCAAAACCATTGTTATCTTTATAAAATATATGATTTACATACTCTGTTGCCTGTTCAGCAATTTCGCCATCCCCTTCATTAACAGGTTCAAATACGACTGCTTTTTTTGATTGCGTAAACACCTTCATAATTTGAGGTAACGCACCATCAACTGCTTCTGCAACTTCTGCTGTTACAATTTGGCTGCGACCTTCTACTTCATTACCATAAGGTTCACGCATATAATACTCAAGACTTCTTTGTCTTGATAGAGAAGTTTCAGTTGAAATAAATCCTAATGAGTCATCAATATAAGAGCCAATAATATTTACTAATTCTCTATTATCATCAGAGTTTACATCCATGCTTTTTTTGTTATATGCCATTTATTAAACTATCCATTTTTTGTTAATCTCAAGAGGTTTGTTCCATCCATCATCTCGTTCATCTAATCCAACTGCTAAATATCTAAAACTATCTGCACAATGAGAAGTAAAATCATGAACAGGCTTATCAAAGAATACATCTCTTTTTTCATCATACAATCTTCTATAATTTCTTAACAGATCAACTGCATCTTTTACTTTGGTGTCAAACCAACAGCGAGGAAGTATTCTTCTAACAGCTTGTATGCCATCATCTATTCCTAGCTTTGGTACTACTCTGCAATTTAACCCTGATTCTTGTAATACTTCTAGCCTGGACTTCCCAGTTCCTAGTTCTCTTACTTGAATATCATGCGGCAGCAACATCTCTGCTGTATCGTATCTATTATCTCTTAACCAATTAATATAGAAATCTAAACCTTGACCATGATTTTCCATGTAGTCAATGATGTGTATTTCTTGTCCTATAATCTGTGCAACAAATATTGCTGTAGAATCTCCCATGCCTAAATCCCAAGAGCAAAAGGTTTTAGCTATGTCATCTTTAAGCACTTCACATACTTGATTTTTAAACTGCAATTCATTAATCAGCAATCCATAATAAGAACCTTCAACTGGTGTGGCAAAATTAACCTCAAACTCTTGTGAGTATTTGTCATCTCCCATTTCTTTCTTGGCTGCATCTAATTCTTCTTGATCTACTAGCTTTGTATCACTAGCTTTAAACTCTAATAGCTTCCATCCATCTTTGCCAGCTTTTGCTTTATCTCTTAATGTAGCAAAATGATTTCTGCCTTTAGGAGTTCCAATAAACATTACCCAGCCTTTTCTATCTGCAATTGCTGGTCTTATAATCTCACTAAATAAACTAGGGTTAATCTGTGCATATTCATCAATAACTACACCATCCAGGTATATCCCTCGTAGGGCATCAATATTATCTGCACCATATAAACTTATTCTTCTTCCATCTAGAAAGTCTGATCTTAACTCTGCAATGTTATTTACTGCTTCTAATGGTCTTGTATATTCTGTCAGCATATCCCAACTCACTCTTTTACTTTGTGAGTAAGTAGGACTTATTAATGCAAATCTTGGATTCTTTAGTTTACAATTTAATGCGCTATGTATTAGCTGGTTAATTGCTCCAACTGTTTTGCCCATTCTTCTATGAGCTACTACCACTACAAACCTATTCTCTCTTACAGCTTTGTGAATCTGCCTTTGAGGTTCTCTTGGTTCATAGCCAGTCAGGACTTTTTTAGTCGTTGTCATCTATCCCAGTAACTACTTGAATCATTAATGGCTGGTCCAAGTCACCGGAGATTTTGCTCTCTTGCATTACTTTGCCATCACTTCTATCTAATACTTCTTTGATAGCATGAACATCACCATCTTCTGCTTTAGTAAGTAATGCCTCTATAACTTTGTTAGCTCTTTTAGCTTCATCTTGTACCAATCTGCGTTTAAGTGTATCTGTCATTAAATGATTGATTTTGCTAGAGTTTGTATTTCCTTTATTTACTTCTGAACTGCGTTTAGCAGCTAACTCTTTTCTTTCTTCTTTTGTCATTGTTATGCAACTCCATTATGGGTCATTGCTCCATTGTTAAAAACTTTTGTTAAATAAAAATTGCAATCCTTGATCTTCTGGGTTTTTATAAGCTCCTACACTTGCTTCACCACCAAACATTTTAAGCAAAGCATTTATTCCAAATTCAGTTCCTTGATTGCTGTTAGTTATATTAGCATCAAAGTTTTGTCCCTCATAGCCTAATTGTTTAATTAAATCATTATCAGTCTGTGTAATGTTAGCATAAGCTGGTCCATATTCTGCTCCAGCACTTTTTTTGTATTCATCCATTAAAGCATTTATATTAAGATTGCCATTACCAAAACCAAATCCAAGTCTGTTGTTTATTTTGTTATCTTCATCTGTTGGTTGATATGAAGTTCCAACCATAGTGTCAAAATAGCTATTACCTAAATCAGTTCTGTTTGTAACATTAGCAGTTGCTGTAGGATTAAGTAAATTTGCACCTAATTCTAACTCACCACTATTTGGGTATTGGTCGTAAATGTTTATTGTTTTATATCTATCAGCCATTAGACGCAATCACCGAGAGATTCAAACCATCTGCGTAAATCTTCCTGCCGCTCTTCTTTGGTTTGTTGTACATCTTCTTCTTTAGGTTTAGGCTCATCACACATTCTCCAATTTCTCGCATCTTTGTATTCGTAAACATCCCAAGTCTATAATGAAATAACTATATTTGCTAGTGCGACTATCTTCATAGTATGGATCTATCTTGTCAGCTTCGTACCACTCTACTCCAAAATGACATCCTACAAATAAATGACATGACCACATAATTTACATCCTAAATTTTTGAGATTCGGTAGCTGATGCTGCAATAGCTTCCGACATAGTTCTTTTGGAATAGTCTATTTTTTTCTCTTGAGGTTTGGCAGCAGGTGCTTTAATTACTGTAGCTACTGCTTTCTTTTGTTTTTTAATCATTAGTTATTTTCCACATAAAAAAAATCCCACCGATTAAGATGGGATTCCAAAGGAGTGTTAAGCAAATCCTCAAGACGAGGGTCGGCTTAACCCCTCGATTTTAACACAAACTAAATTTCATTTCAATCAGAATCTTTCCTCTACTGCACCAGTTTCTTTATCAACATAATAACAACCATTCTCCCATTTTTCTTTTTCTCTTGCTTCTGCGTCCATTTTATCATCAACTACTTCTTGAGCTTCTTCTTCAAACTGATTTGCTATAGCTTGAAAATCTATTTCTTGTAGCAGTTGAATAGCTTTAGCATTACTTAATTTTTCTTCTGCTTCCTCAAGCCAATACTCTTTAATCTGTTCTAGTATTGGATATTGCTTTTGCTTTTCTAAAGTATCAGTAACAAATTCACTTGCTATTTCTTCTAATACTTCAATGTCTAAAAATTTTATAACTGATTTAGTATCTGTTAATAACATATTATTTCTCCTTATTATTATATTTATAACCAACAAATAAAGAACAAGCTATGCCAAATAGTTTAGAAGTTATTTTTTCTTGTGAACAGGCAACATACAAATTATTAATATAATCATTATCAATGTTATTTGTATTTAACCCTGTAATCCATTTGTGTGCTTTTTTAGCTAGGTCTTTATCTTCATTAGTTATTTTAATTGGTTTATCATTTATATTGGCTTTATCTTTATAAACTCCTAAATAATATTCTAAACGCTGTTTAGTGGTAGTTTTACCATTAGCTTTTCCTACTGATAGCCATTTATAAATTCTAATAATAGCAGCACTTGATTCCAACACTTCTTCAACATCATATTGTTTAGCTGGAAATGCCCAGTTATCACTTTCTGGTGGATTATAGTCAGTCAGCAACTCAAATTCGTTTCCAAGATCAGAAAATTGTTGCAACAAAGACTCTAAATTTTTATTAAAATATTGATTTATGCAAGTGCTACCCACATTAACAAGTTTGTCGGCTTTTAAATCCTCAATAATATAAATTTTATTTCTATTTCTTTTCGTGTTGCAATGGTTACAGTCTTTAATTTTTTGTATTGCTTCGTAAGAAAAAGTCCATTGTGAGCTTTTATCCCATAACTCAATAATTTTTTCGCCTTTACCATTTCCATTTTCCACAAAACCTATAACTTTATAATATTGATTAACAACTGGAGCTTCTCCAGAAACCTCTAGGTCCACTACTTTTTTTGTTATTTCTTTTGGTTTAGATAATAAAGGTTCATATGTACCATCCTTAATTAAAGCAACAGCCTTTGTAAATGTTTTAAGATATGGTTCAGACTGAACAAGTGTAACATTGTCAAGATTATGTCTTTGACATTGTGTATTAATTTTGTCTATTTTTTTCTTGAGCTTTAATACTTCGCTTACTGGAACTGTAATGTTGTTCATAACATCTCCTTTGTTTAACTTCTACCCTCTAAATTACTCCCTTTTAAATTAATTGCAAGTCTTTTTACAATTTATTTTAATATTAAAAATACCCACCTAGTTTAGAAAGTACCTCCCTTGTATTTTAAATTAACTTAAATCAACGATTTTAGAGGTATATCTGCCATTCTTTTCTTTCTTCCACCCTTCTACTAATATTGTCCATCCAGCAGCTCGTAGGAAGGGCAAGGCAGGACTTTCTGTTATCTTCCTTACACGACTGCTAATATTGGAATATGATGTGATTTGAAGTGCTACACAGTCCCCATCTTTAATAGCTAATATATCTATAATTCCAAACAAGTCTTGTCTTATTCGTGCAAAAGGATTCCAGCGTTCAGTAATTGCTACAAGATCATAATTCTCTTTTTTTAGTCTTGCTAGAGTTCTTTGGGTCGGACTTGTCTTTGCCATCTTTATCCTTTTTGTTGTTAATTTTTGGTTGTTTTTTAACAGCACCAAATATTCGATCATAAGCACTTGAAAACTTTTTATCGTCTGTTGGTCTGCGACTGCTTCCTTTACCCATTACTTATTTCCCTTATACAAGTTCTGCCACGCCAATCAGTATAGTGTACATCTGCATAGGTAAATGCTTCCTGGCATGAACTAAACGAACCAGCATAAACATTTCCTGATGGCATACCACTCAAACTAACCAATAAAATAAATTCAATCATCATCTTCTCCTGTAAAGGTTCTTGTATCTACCCCAACAAAGCCACAACTCTGCCCTTCTCTAATAGTATCAAAATCAAATTGGCTTGGTGATACATGGTCAGGTGGTATATTGCTGTATTCTTTTAGTAAGCAACTCGCTGCTTTATGCTCTGAACAATTCTTTTTAAAATAAATCATGGCGGTAGGACAATCATTAAAATATCCTACAAATTCTAGATCATCATAATTACCACTTAAACTTACAGTTAATATAAATATTCCTTCAGCTAACATAATCTATCCTCCTATAAATTATCTAACACCCATTCCAACATTTCACTTTCTTTTCCATATGCTTCAACCCATTTTTTTGGACTTGTATGAAACCCATCTTTGCCTTGATGGTGATGGTGGCAAAGTGGTAAAACCATAAAGTGATTATTCTTCTGACCCATACCCATACCCTCCCTAATGTGATGTATGTTTGCAGGTGGTGCGTCAATAACATCATGGTATCTTTTGCAGATGCAACATCCAAACTCTGACATTTTATTAAGCCATTGTTTTTCATCTTTAGTTTTGGACTTCTTCTTCATTTGTTATTTCTTCATGTTGTTTAAAATATGTTTTATAACTTCTACAGTCCAACCATTACCTAACATCTTATACCGTTGTGTGTTAGATGCACCTTCGGTATAACCAACTGAAACAGTTTGTAATCGTTCACATTCTGTTGGTGTAAGTTTTCTAATTTTACCTTTTTTTAATGTAACTGAAGGAATATGACCTCCTCCACTAGCTGTTCTAATAGTTACGGATTTTCCGTAATGTGTTCTAGGTTCTTTTTCTTTAAATCCACCATAAATATTAGATAACATAGGCTCGGTTGCATCCTCATCCAATACATTTTTTAGTACCATACCTTTGTCTTTAGGTTGTGTAATATTTAATATATTAGTCCAATACAATCGAACTCTATTCTGTGCCGATACTAATGCACTATTAATCTTAATAGGTTTAACATTTAAATGCTCTGTGATAATGTCTTGATATTCTTGTTTCATTCTTACATTTTCTAATAAAAAATATTTAGGCTTTAATTCTTTTAACAATCTAACAAATTCAAAAAACAAAGCAGAACGAGAATCAGAAAAATTTAACTGTTTTCCTGCGAATGAAAATCCTTGACATGGCGAGCCACCCAATAATAAATCAATTTTTGGGAAGTCTGCAGCCGAAACTTTTGTTACATCTCCAACATGAATCGTATCAGGAAAGTTTTTTTGTGCTATTTGGATAGCATATTTGTCTATTTCACTTGCATAATACTTATCTACCTTAATTCCTAGTTCTTTTAAAGCGATCTGCCCACATGACATACCATCAAATAAACTTAATACATTCATAATTGTTCCTCATTTAATTTAAAGCCATATCCTCTTGCAAAATCTTTAACTTGTTCCAGGTACTCGTTAAATTCTTTTACATTTAATTTAGTAGTGCTACCAATAGTCGTTACCTTTAAATTTTTAATCTGCTTTTCTTCAGATAGTAATTTATATAATAACACTTCGTGCATCTCATCTTTAGACTTTAATCCAAAATAGTTTGCAAGTTCTGTAACCAATCGCCAGTAATATTCATTCTGGTCTAGCGACCTTGTAGATTTATATGGTGTTATCTTTACAGTCCAAAGTTGTTCTGGGTCTAATTCTTTTAATTTAGAAATCAATCCATCTAAATTATTTTTACCTAATGTAAAATTAATCATGCTTTGCTCCTAAACTTACTTAATATTTTTTCCATTTTAATTTTTAATTCTTTAGGCATTGGTGTGCTAACAGAGTTTTCTATTTTAGGTTGCTGTGCTGCTATCAACTCTTGGTTCTTATTCCTACAGATTAATATAATGTCATAAGGTGTCGGAGCTTTATTGGAGGTGCTAGTCCATTTATCAAATGATTGACTTACAATCTCAATAGGATAACTTTCTAGCTTATGCCACCAGACTCTTAATAAATTTTGATCTGCGTGTTTTCTATTATAAATTTCAAATAGAGTATTAAGCATTTCTTTAAATTGTAGCTTGTCTGTATTGTTCAAAACGATACCCCCTCATCTGGTTCGTCTAACCATCTTTTAGCATTTATCCATGTCGTGGGATAAGGTATAAATTTTCCATTATCTGCAAACCAATCCTTACTTTCTTTTTGCCATTTTAAAGTTTTTAATACAAGGTCAATATTAGGCTTATTCTTTATCCATGCTAATTCAGCTTTATGCTTATTAGTTTTTCTAGGATAATTATTCCAGAATAATTCAAACCCATTATCCACCTCTTCTCTACTCTTACTCTTCTCTTCTCTTACTCTTTCTCTTACTCTAGGCAACCGACCTGTTGCCGACTCGGCATCATCTTGTAAAACAAATGCTGACAATTGGTTTAACTGTTTGTTTATAAAAGATTTATCCTTTCTTAACCGATAAGAAATTTCATCAACTGATGGTAAAGTACCTTCTTTTTCTGATGCTAATAACCATAATTCTATAAGGGTTGCTTTGTTACTATCAGTTAAATTACTCCAATCAAAGTCATCTAAAATCTTCCGATAAAGTTTGATCCAAATAACATTTCTATCTGGTCGTAGTGGTGGTTGAAACTCTTGCCAATTTTTAATCTTAAACATTATTACCCCTTTGTATTGTAGTTATGCTTTTTCAACTTCTGCTTTAGCTGTAATAATAATTTTAGGTTTATCAGTTATGCCAAGTTTGGTCTTAATCATAAACACTCTAGCTGGTGGCAAGTCTGTGTCAGGGTTCTTTGAATAATGCTGAACTGCCTGTACAGATAGTCCAAGATGTTCTGCCATCTTTCTTCGGCTACCATCATATAATTTAATTGCTTCGTTATAGGTCATTTGTTTTCCTTTTTGGTAAATGCTTTATTGCATTTCTTATTAGAATATATCAAAGTAAAAATACTTGCAAGATAATTATTAAAACTATTTGTAAGAAGTTGTTGCTATTATTTTTTACATGAATTATTATAAGGTTGTAATTTTAACAAAGGAGAAACAAATGAGTTCATTACATAACGATTATTTAGAGCAGCAAGAAGATAACAGGCAAGAAGAAGGACATCAGAATTTTGTTCTTATTCAAGAATTTTCTAGGTTAGTTTTATCTGAAGGTCCTGCTTCAGTATTAGGACAAATGGATGATGAAGCTAGAGATGAATTAAAATTTATATTAAAAAGGGAGTGGTAATTATAATGAACACTTTGCAAAAAGAATTTCAAAAAGAAATAGAAAAAAATATTTATTATCAAGATACTGCTCATGAGCTTGTAGTTATTACTGTAGAAGAAACAGAAAACACAAAAATAACTTTGGAGCTTTATTTGCCAGATGGATTTGAAGAATCAAGTGATACATTTGGTGCAACTTGGGAAAAAGTATGGTATGGCAATATGCCTGGTGATTGGAATTGGGAAGAAGTTGATCCTGAAATTACTTTTGCAAGTCTTACCAAACAACAACAACAAAAAGCCAAAGAAATTTGGAAAAATTTATAAGGAGTGTAATTATGGATTGGTTACCTAGTTTATCAGATTCAGATTTAGCATTTATAATTGTCTTTTATATCTATTTATTAATTGGTTCTACAATTAGTTTTTTTGGAGTTCTAATTTACACAAAAATAGAAACAGGCAAATCATTTAAAAAAGTATTACAAGATTTTTAATCAAAGGAGAAATAAATGAAAGAATTAATTGCAATTCAAAAAGAACTTAAAGCACCAAAAGGTCAAATGAATAAATTTGGCAATTATAAATATAGAAGCTGCGAAGATATATTAGAAGCAGTTAAACCTTTACTGGCTAAACATAATGCTCTTCTTTTAATTACAGATGAAGTTAAAAGTGTTGGTGATAATATTTACATTGAAGCAACTGCGGTATTTCAAGTTGGTGAAAATGCTATCAGCGTTAAAGCTCAAGCAGGTATTAATCCAAATCGCAAAGGTATGGATATTGCCCAGTCCTACGGAGCATCCAGCAGTTATGCTCGGAAATATGCTTGTTGTGGTATTTTCCTTTTGGATGATACCAAAGATGCAGACTCAAAAGATAATACAGAAGAAAATAAACCAGCTTCCAAAGAGGATTTTGAAGATGCCAAACAAACTTTAAGGGAAGCTCATGAAATGGGTTCTTTAAAACAGGCTTACCATGAACTACCATCTGCATTAAAAACTCAATTAAGGGATTTTGCTAATGACCTCCGAGCATCTTAAAGATAATCGTAGGCATAATATTGTCACAGCCAGCCAGGCATGGTCGGCTGTGTACGATAGAAAAAAGCTATGGCGTGAAAAGACCTTTCGTGAGCCACCATTTGAAGGTAATGAAATGACTCAATGGGGAAACGACAACGAAGAAAATGCTTTGTTAGCTTTTGAAAAACACATGAATGATATATGTGAGAATGGCAATAAGTTAATAGTGCATCCAAATTTACCCATTGGTGCTTCAGCCGATGGTTTTCTTAATGAATTTGATATTAATGGAGTAAAGTTTAAGAACCCTGTTGAATTAAAATGCCCATTTTCACAAAAAATTTATCCAACAATACCAGATAGGTATTGGGTACAAATGCAGATACAGATTTTTGTAGCACAAGCAAATGGCTACAATGCGACTAAAGCACATTTTGTTGTATGGACTCCAGATGATTTTCATACAGAGTTGGTACAATATGATCAAGAATTTATTGACTGGTACATACCTAAAGCTGAAGAGTTTATTGGCTATGTACAAGACGATAAAGAACCACCTCGCTATAAGAGGAAACCAGAGTTTAATTTTAACAAAGGAGATTAAAATGGATAAAGATAATACTTACAGGGTAAGCACTATCAGTAATTACGATAATGATATACCTGTAATTGAAATGTACGCTGTAAAAAACGGATATATACTAGTTGATCAAGAAGGTGAAAAGTATGTTTCTTTTGATACCTGTGATATGTTAAAAACAATTGTAACAATTTTAAATAAATATTAAGGAGTAAATTATGAATTTTTTAAATCAAGGAATTACTAGCAGTATGTTACGAAGTATTCCTAAAAGTAAGGAAGGTAAGATATTAAAAACCTATGACTATGAAATCTTTAAAAGAATGAAAGGAAATAGAATCGTTAGTGATAGTCATGTAAACAATTTAGTAAAATCTATGAATGAAAAGTATATTCCACAGCCTATTACTGTTAATGAAAATATGGAAATTATTGATGGACAACACCGATTTGCAGCAGCGGAAAAATTAAACTTGCCTATTTATTATCAAGTTATTAATGGAGCTACAATTGGTGATGTTCAAAGATTAAACACAAATACAAAAGATTGGGCAAATTCTAATTACTTAAATATGTTTTGTGAGATAGAGTTTCAAGACTATTTAATCTTTAAGGAATTTATGGATGAATATCAGCTTCCATTAGAAACAACTATGAGTTTGCTTTTAGATGTACCTTCAATAAGAATCAATATTCGTAATGATTTTAAAACTGGTAATTTTAAAATTAAGAACTTATCTGTAGCAAAAAATAATGCAGACAGGATGTTACAAATAAAGCCGTATTATCAAGGATGGAATCGCAGAGCATTTGGGAGAGCTTTGTTATTGCTGTTTAAGTTTAAAGAGTATAACCATTCAGTATTTATTAAAAAATTAAAATACTGTTCACATATGCTTCAACATAAACTTAACGCATCAGCATATTTAGCAACTATAGAGGAGATTTACAATTTTAACAGCAAGACTGATTATATTTATTTAACTAGGAGAAAGTAAAATGGCACAAGAATATGATAACAAGAACACATGGGTTTTATTTAAGAACGATAAAGGTGACAATGAGAAAAGACCTGATTACACAGGAACTGAAGTAGATGAAAATGGTGTAGAACATAAGATTGCAGGTTGGATTCGTGAGTCCAAGACTGGTACGAAGTTTATATCAGGTACTAGACAACCGAAAGAAGATGCACCACAGCAATCAGCGCCAACTCAAAGCATTGAGGATATGAAAGATGATGTTCCTTTCTAACCTATTATTGGCTATTTCTTTGATAGTAATGTTTATTACAGCATTGCTATCTTGGATGTTTATTTGTATTTTTTTAATTACTAAAGGAGTTGAAAAATGCGTATATCAAAAGAAGAAAGATTAGGAAAGCAAGAGTTAAGGCTTTTAGAATATTTAGAAAATAACAGATCAATAAACCCAATAATGTCTTGGCAGGCATTAGGTATTTATCGTTTATCTGATGTAGTTTTTAAGTTAAGAAATAGAGGTTATGATATAGAAACTAAAAGAAAAACTGTTATGAATAAATGGCAAGAGAAAACTAGCTTTGCTGAATATAAATTAGAAAGGGCATCCTAGATGCCCATTTCTTTACTTGTTCATAACATACATTGTTACTTCAAAGCCAAAACGCATTTCTGTTGCTGCTGGTGTTGTCCACATAATAGTTCCTTATTTATGATTAATGAAATGTAACTTTTATTATTGTATCAAGAAACAAGATGTCAAATACATTAAAGGAGTATAAGTAAAATGCTTAAATGGATTCAGAATATTATTACAAAAGGGTTAGTGGTTTATTTGATTACCATTGCTGTTTGTTTTAAGATATGGGATATAGCGGTGGTGCATAATACTAATTATTTTAATTATGTGTGTAACATTAAAGGACAGTTGTTTGAGAGTGCTACACCAGGCAGTAAAGTGTTTGTAAGAAAGCAACATGAAACTTGTATAAATGGAGAAAATTTATGACTGATTATTTAGTAAACCCAAAGCATTATAAGTCTGATAAGGGATTGGAATGCATAGACTGCATAGAAGGAGTGGTTCAAGATTTAGTTGGAGTAGAAGCTACTGATACAGGAAACATTATGAAGTACCTGTGGCGTTGGAAAAATAAAGATGGCGTTAATGACCTTAAAAAAGCCAAATGGTATTTAGATCATTTAATTGCCCATGTTGAAAATGATGTAGAAGCATTAAAGACTATGGAAGAAATTTTAATTGATAAACATTTAGACGAACTGCATGACGAAGATTAAAGCAGGAAAAGCTGTGTGCCATGTTTGTGGCAAACCAGCAAAACTGTTTTACAAATTATGGTGGTGTGGCGTATCGTCCAACACTGGTGTTTATAATTTAATTGGAGTATGTAATGACAAAAGGGAAAGAGGTCTTAAAGAAAAATAAGGAAGAATGGAAAGAACATAAATGGATTTTTGAAGGCTATCATTACAGTATAATTTACAACAAAGATAGTTTTCATATCATTCATGAATCTAGTGGTAGGCAAATTACAAAGGGAGATTTTAAATGAAATACCAAACCTTAAAAGAACAATCTAATTTACATTGGTATAAATTTAATGATGGGACTAAAATTCAAATAGATAAATTGTCTAAAATGATAGAAAAGTTATTTGATACAGAAAGATTAACCATGTCTGAAGTTGCTGAAAAAATTAATATGAATAAAGATTCTGTTACTCATGTAATAAGAAGGCTTTGTGTTAAATCAATATTAACTAGACAATGTGGTGGCAAAAATAAACAAACAGTTTATTATAAAGAACCTAAATGTTTACTAGCCGAATTATATCATCCAGTATCTTCTTTAAAATTTAAAATATTAAATAAAACTACACGCAAAGTTGAAGACAGTTTAAATGTTAGCCATCCTATTTCTACATCAAATCATAGAAATTCTTTTGTTGTTTATGATTCTGGAAACGAATGAGGATCAGCAGATTAAATGATATTATTCATGACTGGGTTTGTTGGCACAAGGTAGATAATCATAAGCTAGGTTATCCTAGTAAAGTAAGTTATCTATCAACTGGTGGATATTCTGCTAATGTTTTTGATGATATGGTTAATGCAGCAGATACACAAAATGTTAAAACGCTTGATGCAATAATTGATTCTTTGCCTAAAGATCAAAGACAAGCTATTTACGCTAGGTATCTTGGAGAAAAAGAACCTATATTTTTTGAGGTTAAATTTGATTTAGCTATGGAAAATTTGTTGGATATTGCTAGTCGTAGAATTGGTGCTTAATTTTTATTTTTCCATATTAATCGTAGCCAAGTTTTTAACCCCTCAACTCTGTCTTTATTTTTTAATCTGTTTAACCATTCCCTACGCTTTTCTATAGGTTTTTTGGATAAATTTAATGCCTCGCAGTACAGCATATATTCTTTGCTCCAAGTATCTGTTTGAGTGCCGTCTGGAAGTGTCACAGGCTTCATGTTGCGTTCTTTAATTGTTTCTGGTGTGAATAGGTCTTTGCTAGTCATCAAGGTCTTGTACATTCATATACGCACTATCTATTATTAATTCAACGCTGCTACCATCACCTAAATGGATCACCATAGTATCTTCGCCATAGACTACATCAATTGCTTCAATAGTTTTTCCTTCCATAGCTAAAGCAATAAGTTGAATGTCCATTTGCATTTTCCTTATATGGGAGTAGCCGAGTCTGATTTTATTTTTTCTATTGGTTTGTTTAGTTTTGACCACTTTCCGCAGTCTTGGCATTGAACTCTTTGCCACACTTTTGTTAGAGCTAATGATGTTCCCCTTTTCTGTAAATGATTGCCACCACAATTAGGGCAGACTATGCCTTCTGATAATATATTGTGATTAGGATGAATGTTAATCCAACCCTTTAATCTATCATAAACTTCTTCTGTTAATTTTACATCATTAATATTATATCTTTTCATCAGCTTCCATGCTTTAGGATTTTTAGCCATGCACTCAATCCATAATGGCATACCTTGATGAGAGGTTTTTTGCCCTATTCCTAGCGTTTGAGCGATAAAATCTAATTTATTACTAGCAAATTTAAATTTACCTCTAGCAGTATTAATTAAATCAATGTCTTTGTATGGACTAGGTGGTGGCAGTTTGTGAATAAGAAATTCTTTGTTAAGTGTTGGCATATCAAATCGTTTGCCATTATAAGTAATAATTGCATCAGCTTCATTTATTAATTTATGTATTTCTTTAATCATCTTAATTGGAGTTGTTTCATATACACTAGAAAAGTGTACTTTCTTTTCACCTAACCATTTAGCTGCCCAACATAATACAGTAGAACTTTCTATTAATTGACCTATGCTAATGTTTTGCTGAAACAGTCCCCAATGAAATCCTGTATGTGGAGATGTTTCTATATCTAAAATAAGTATCTTCATTAGTAAGTTACCTCTTTAATATTCTAATCAGAGTATAACATTGTGCCTTGTTTATTGATAATTAAAGCCTGTCTGCGAGGTGCTTCTTCATCTTCGCAAAAAGAGATATGCACCCATCTATCAAATTCCAAGATAACTTGGTCATAAGGAATATTGGAATTAATAAGAGCGAATACAATTTCGTTAGGAGTTCCAAACTGACGACAAGTAAAGTCTGCAGCCAATCCTTTAATGTGAGAAGATGTTTTTTTAGAGCCGATAAGTGTATTAAGCTCAACGCACCTAAAGCCGCTAGAACAAAATATAGGCTTATTATTAAGAAGTTCTCTAACATCTTCCATCTCCATTGCTAATTTATAAAGGTTTTCTTTTTCATTGTCATTAGGTGTATTGTCTATACCATGTCTTGCTGCTGTGTCTGAATGAGTTAATTCATCCATGCTAAAATTAGGACTTGCCATTATCATTTATTTAAACCATTTTTCTTTTCGTAGCTTCTTAAACCACCTAAACCTAGCATACCCATTAGCACAGGCAACATAGTTGCTGTATCAGCTTGAGGTATTATTACCCCAAAAGGCGCAGCAAGTGGTGATATAAGGAAGTTTATAGCAAACCCTGCAACACATACCCAACCTACTGCTGGTCTCCATCCTGCCTGAAACCATGCACCTTTAGCATCCTCTTTGTTTACTGCTATTTGTGCTAATGCAATCTCATGTGCTTGTCTTTCTGCAAGTGTAGCTATCTCATGTGCTAGTTTATTTTTAGTATCTGCATCAGGTATAAACTTGTCTAATAGTGCTGCTACTGGTGATATAAGTGCTGCTAACATTAGTTACTCCATCCATAAATTAAAGCTAAAATAACAGGCGTAATAGGTAGTGCTGCTAACACAGCTAGTGTAAATATTACTGGCTTACTAAATAGTTTATCAAAAGATTTTTGTTTGTTGTTCATTATTGCATCCAGTTTCTAATAGCTATAGATATTAAGCCACCTAATACAGAAGCAATTGCCATTCCAGCCCATAGACCTCCCTTGCTCTTGTTTGCTAAAGCCAACATTTCTTTCATGTCTTTTCGGAGTTCGTCCTGACCTTTTTGTAATTGCTCGATCTGCTCTTTCATTTTGCCAAACTCTATAGGGTTAATATCGGTCATTTAAACTTTGCTCCACCACCACGAATAGTAATAGTAGGAATTTCATCATCATCTAATAATGAACCATACATACTAGATGTATAAGGTGATAATAAATCTCTTGTTCTAACTCTGTTTGGTGTAAATCCTTGAATTGCAGAAGGAACATTTAATGGTTCTAAAGCATTTTTTCTTAAAGCAAGATTTCTTGCAGGAGAGCCAACAATTAAATTACCTAATGGCAATCTATTTACCAAAGTAGATTCACCTAATACTTCAGATAAACCTCTTAATGCTGAAGCTGTATTAGATGTATTAACAGCTGCACCTTTTGGTATTACTTGTTCATAACTAGCAACATTACCAATTGATTTTAATTTAGCAATTTCTGCTTTTGTAAATATTAAATTAAGTTTTTTATTGCCTAAATTTCTTAATTCTTTTTGTAGTGTTGACCCACTTAAATTTGCTATTTCGTTTGGTCTACCACCAGATGCTTTTGATTTTAAATATGCAATAACATTTTGTTTTATAGATTCTTTAAAACTAGGGTCTAGTAATTTAAAAGTTTTTGCAAGTTCATCACCTGTGCTTCTTATAATAATTTTTTCAAAAAAGTTATCTTGATTTATTACTGTTCTACTATTATTTAATTGTTTAAGAGCAGGAATACTATCTATTAATTTTTTATACTCGTATGTATATCTTCTTGCTTTTTTTTCAGCTTTTAATGCTTCTTTACCAAGTTTTTGATTAGGTAAAAGATTTGCATTTTCTATTTGCTCTCTAACTATTCTTAATGCTGTTTTAATATTACCATCAGCAGTTGACCTCATAGCTGTTGCAAGTAAAGTTTTTATTTGTGCAGCTTCATTAACATCTAAAACAACTTTACCTGTTTTGATGTCATCAAGAATCCCTTTAAATTCTGTCGGTAAAAATCTTTCATGTCTAGTTAAAGCAACTTTAGTTTTATCTATAAACAATTTAGAATCATATTTAGCAGATAACCCACCATCATCTTTTATTTGTTTATAAAGATTACTTATAATTTCTTTTTGTTTATTATTAAAATCTTCTATTTTTTGAAATAAAATTTTACCAAAAGTTTGAGGTTCTACTGCTTTATCTGCACCTAACCCATCTAAATTTTTAAGTAGTATTTGATTATTTTCATTTTCAATTTGTGCTAGTCTTTGTGCGTTAGGATCATTACTGTTAGCACCTATTTTTGCTGTATTTTTTTCTTTAGTAATTTTAGCAGGGTCTAAAGTTAAAGTTCCTTGTTTTGGAGTAGCACCAACAACTCTATAATCAATTAATCTTCTTAACGCTTCTGATGAAATATTTGGATTTACTTTTAATGCTTCATCTATATCTCTTTTAACTTGTACAATTACATCATCAGACAAATCAGCTAATTTAATATTGTTATTTGTAAGCACATTATCTAATACATTGTTTACAGCTTGACTTTGATTTACAGAGTTTTTTGCTGATGTAAGTTTTTTATACAAACTAGATACAGGTTTTATTATTGCTTTTTCTGCTGCATATGGTGAAAATAATGCTGCTGGTAATGCTGCTGTAATTTGAGCTGCAGTACCTCCACCCATTTCTTCTACACCTTGCATTGCAACACCTGCACTTGTAGCAGCTGTTCCTTGTTTGCCAATGTTTTCAGTTAATAATTTTTTAGTAGCTTGTCCTGTTGTTGAGGTTGGCATTGCATATTTTAAAAGACCTGCTGGTGCTGCCACAGAAGTAAGAAATTTACTCCCCTCTCCCACTACTCTTTCTAATGGTGTTTCTGGATTAGGTAATCCTACTATGTCTGATATTTTTTTACCAATAGAAATTTCAGGTATTTTGTAGTCAGAGCCAACAGCTTCAGAAGCCATATTAATACCACCTCTAATTGGTGTTGCTAGTAAGTCTAATATTGAGCCACCACCCTCTAAAGCATACCTTCCTGTTAAACCTACCTGTCTGCCAAGTTCTTCAGTAATAGACCTTTGTGGTTTTTGTTCAATGACACCATCTGCTTCTTTATACATTTTTGTAAGTCTTTTAGCATCTTCATTTATTATTGCTTTTTCTTCTGTATTACCTGCTGCATCTGCCTTTTTAAGTGCTGCATCTGCCTTTTTAAGAGCTTTCATTATTTTTTCTTTATCTGTCATATTTACCCTATGAATATTTGTCTAACAAATTTTGGTCTTCTTTATTAATCGTTTTTTTATCTGTTTCAACTTTTGTACCAGAACCATATGTATTTTTTAAATTATCAAGATATTCTTTTGAAAATACAGGGTTTTCTGTTCTATAATTTTGTAATTGTTGTCTAAATTTAGCATCTAACATTCCATTTCTTAATACATATTCGTTAGCCATTCTAGAAACATCAATTTGTCTTTGGCTTGTTTTTCTAATTGCATCTATTAAAATTTTTCTTCCCTCTGGTGATTGACCCAAACCAGGCACAGACTCTTTTAAAACTCTAAAATCAGCATCAGTCATAACACCTTCACCTGCTTTTCTTAACGCTTTTGCTAACCTATTAGAAACTGCAATTGATGCTTGTTTGTTTCCAATAAGTTCATCCTCTAAAAATCCTAAATTTTGCAATGCTCCTTGATACTTGGTAAAAGTTTCTTCCCCAAATCCACCATCAGGCACATTAGCTAATAATGCTTCTAGTTGGTTTAAATCTTGTAATCTGTCGTAAGCTACATCTCCATTATCTTGTAAAAATTTATCAAACTCTACCATTGCTTTACCTTGAGCTGCAGCTCCTCCTTCTTGCTTAACTAATTCAATCTTATCATTCTTAACCATTTTAGCTACTTTATCAAACTCTAATTGAGTTAATTCTGTTGGAGCTTTCCCATACAGTTGTTGTGATTTACTAGCAACTAATACTCCATAATTTGCTTTTTCTTTCTTTAGTGTTCCTTTTTTAACCACCACCCGTTCACCATTTACATATTTAACAATATTTTTTGTTGGGTCTTCTTCTTTGTATTCTGGCTTCATAGAATTTTTATATTCTTTTCTTTCTTCCATGAATTCAGAGTTATTAATTATGCCAAGTTTATATCTGTTATACATATCTTGTAATATAGGGTCAGGTGCAACTTCTGTAATACCTGGTATTTGTTTTTTTGAAACTCCAAAATTTAGAGCATCTATAGGGTTTATATTTTCTACTTTAAAATCTGGAGCTACCTCTGTTGGTGCTATTTGACCATTAGGTAACATTTTAGGGTTATACCCAATATTATTCATTAAAGATGAACCTATAGTATCGTCTTGTAAAGATGGTATTCTTCCTGGAGCAAAAGGAACTGTTTGATTAAAATCTACTGCAACCCTATTTCCAGGAGGAGTTAATTCATCTTTATATTTTTGTTGTGCAACTCTAATATTTTTAGTGCGTTGCATTTCTTCTAGCTGTTGATTCATCATTGCGTCTTTACCCATTTGGTCAAAAGGACTTTGAGCTGCTTGTACACCAGCTAGTCCAGCTTTTGCTAAATATGGAAAAATACTTCCATAACCTTGATTTTTAGGTTGTGCTGCATACGCTAATCCTGTGTTTAATAAACCTTGAAATACAGATTGTTTATTAGCTTTTGCTAACATATCTTCATAATTAGCATCTCCTAATAAGCCCATTTCAGCCATTTTTCTCATGTTGGCGTTAGGTGACGCACCAAACATATTTGCATCGTCTGGAACTAAATTTTTTAAAAAGTCTACTGGGTTAAATGCCATGTTTTTTTATCCGTAAAAGTTTGGTCGGTTTAAATATTGTGATCTTAATTTTTCTTCTTCTGTTGGCATCTGTGTGTTTTGTATTTGACTGTTTAAAGGAGGAGCAAATACAGTTTCTTTTCGTTGTGCCATTCCAGGTCTAGGAGCTTCCATTCTTTGTGTTGGTCTATTCAGTAATCCTTGTGCCTGCATCCCTACACCTAACTGGTCAGCAAAAGACATATCACTAAAACCATCTACAACAAAATCTTTACCTTGTGTAAATAAATTTGGTAAACTATATTCTGCTAATTTGTCTAAAGGTTTTAAGTTAGTAGGAACACCTTTTGAATTTGTTAATGAAGATGGATAGCTACCTGTAGCAGCCACAGGAGCTGCATTAGGTAAAACAGTTGGCACAGTTGGACTAAAACCTGTCATACCACCTAATGAGCCAGAAGCATATCCGCCACCAAGATTTGCAGCGGTAGTAGTTCCACCTAATAAACCTGAACCTCCAGCTCCAGCAAATCCTGTCATGGTAGCTCCTGTAGGTCCTAAAGTTCCAGCAGTAGTAGCGGCTGCAGTTCCAGAAGCTAATGCTGGTGCTGCGGGGAGCATTGCTCCACCACCTAAACCAAGTAAAGCTCCTTTAGTACCATCGCCACCCATTTGTTTATCAATAACATAACCACCTGCTGCCATAGCTAAAGGAATCCACCAAGCCATTATTTACCACCTCCACTAGAGGTAGTTGTTGAGTTCATAGGAGTAGGTGCGCCATAAACTGAACCTAGATAATTTTGTAATTTTTGTTGTGGAGCATTTTGTCCATAATCATATCTTTGAATGTCACCCTGTAATTGTTTAAGACTTTGAGCTTCATTAGCTTGACCTACATTCATAAGCTGTTGTATGTCAGAATAATCTTGATTTGCTATGTTTGCAGCATTTCCTATTGCTTGATCTTGCCTAGCTCTTTCACTAGCATAATTTTGATAAGCCAATTCTGAACCTCTTGAAGATAAAGCATTTGCTAGATTTTCTGATGCTTGTGATTCCATTTCTCCCATAGCTCCAGAACCATATCTACCTGCACCTGCTGTTCTTGCACCTATATCTCTAATAGCTGTATTAAATTCTGATACAACTGGTCTAGCTGCACTTCTCATCATGTCTGCAAAATAAGGATTGCCTGCTGATAATCTATCACCTTGTATTGTGCTTAATGCTTGAGTTTGAGCTGCTGGAATTAATGGGCTTCCTGTTCTTGCTCTTGCTTCTGCTAAACCTAATCCTTCTGTTGTTTGTGTTGATTGATCTACATAAGTTTGACCTGGATAATAAGTTGGTCCATCAGCTTTATATAAATCTTGTGCCTCATCTAATCCATAACTAATGTAAGGCTTTAACATAGGGTCAATTTCTTGTTTAGTTTGTTGAGTTTGACCACCGCCACCTTTGTGGAATTGTCTACCCAACTTACCATTGTCAATAGATTGATTTCCGTCTAGTTCTGGAAAATAATCGTGCATCATAATTTTAGCTCCATTAATGTGTACTTCTTTTTATAGTTGTATAGTCTTGACCAAAGTCTTTCTATACTTTCAAATTTAGTAGAGCCTTGAATACAAGTTCCACCATTACTTTTTGCCCAATTTTTAAATTGTTCAAATCCTTTTTTAGTATTTTTACCACCTATATAAGTGATGTAACATACCCTGTCGTTAGGGTACATAATCCATTGCACAGTTAAAGCACAGTAACATTTATCATCTTTCATTAAGAGTAATAATTGTTGTTGCCCTTGTGATACCATTAATTTTAACTGATCTGCTGTAAACTCGTCATTACCTTTATCTAAAGCTAGTTGTAATAATGGTTCAGCTAGATGCCAATACTGTTGTACATGAGTTGTGGGTACTATGTATAGTTTCATAACACAATAATAACACTTAACCTACAATAATATAATCAAAGTTTAAGTCTGTACTTGCAACACTTGTGTGAGTTATAACTACACTCCCTTTTGCTTTAGTAGAAATATAAGGATTCTGTGCTGCTGCATTTGCAGTTAATGGTGATAATAAAATAACACTATCAAAACCTAATCTTTCATCATTTAATGTTGTTGTTGTTGTAGAAGCTGCTAATGTAACTGTGCCTGTATTATTAGTTTTACCATTGACAGCATTATTTACCACTTCAGCTACTTCTCTTGGATTAGAACCCATATAATTTAAGGTTCTATACATTATCTATTGCCTTGTGGTTTAACATCTATATCTACTGCCATAGCGGTTGTCCAGTTACCTGTTGGACTAACTTCTAATCTATGGTATCTTCCAGCACTTCGTAGATCTGCTCTACCCTCTGCTGAAGTAGTAGATGAATCTCCAAATATAACTGCATCATCTAATTCTCTACGACTTGCTATTTTAATTGTAGCTGAACCATTATCAATTTGTGGTCTTGCTAAAGTGACAACAGAATTATATCCAACTTCTACATCTGTAGTAATGAGTTCAGAGTTATAATCTGAACCAGTAAATGTTACAATTTTAGTATCTTCTGCACCAGCAAATAAGAATTTACCACCAACCCATAATCTTGCGTCTAACGAGGCTGGCATAGTATCTATGTCTGTGTACCCTAGAGTACCTAAACCTTCTAAAGTCGTTCCAGCAGTCGCTATATCGCCTACAACAGTTGCTACTGTATCAGCTCTTGACCATCTCTGTAATTGCCAATTGTAAATAAGAATACTTCTGCCACCACTATTATTTGCATAATTCCAAACTACTATTTTTCTTTTAGGGTCAGCAGATGATGACATAGAATCTATACTTTCTAAAAGTACATCATTAAAGAAATACTTATCTATTTTTTCATTTCCAATTCCTGTAACTGATTGACCATCTGTTTGATAAAATCCATCATCAGATAAAAAGAAACTTAATCCACCATATTGTGCTATTGAGCCACCTGCTATACATCCTAATCCTCTTGATATAGTATCAAACTGAAAGAATAAAGGAGAGCCAGTATATGACATTCTAGCTATTGCTTTTTCTAAAAATACAATTCCAAATTCACCGCCAGTAATGCCAGTAATATTTCCACCATCAGGCATAATCTGAAAATCAGATTGTGAGGTTGTTCCAGATACCCAATCGGTGGCATCATTAATATCCGACCATTGAACTTTATTAGCTGTACTTCCTATGTTGGCACATACTACAAAATCTCTTACCACTGTAATAAACTTTGCTCTAGGAGCTGCTGTTGCTAAATCAGCAAATGCTGTAGAAGTACCTATTGTCCATCTTTGTACTTTAGCTGTATAATTTACTGCTAAAACTTCAGCACCAAATAATGCAAAATTCCATGTAGATGTTCCTGTATATCCACCTGCTAATGATTTATCTTCTAATGCTTCTGTAGCTGCGTTAAACTTAAATAACTTACTAGCTCCACCTGCAAAAATAACTACCTCTGAACCAAATTTAGCTGCATATACAGAGTTTAAGTTTTCAGATGCTGCACCACTAAAGTCTACTGCATTTGGAAAAGGCGAATATCCTACTGATACTGGAAATACATTTTTAGCATCAATTAAACTTCCAGCATTAGCTGGTTGGTCTGGTAGCCATTCTGTGAACTGCAATCTTGTTGTTGGCATTAGTTTACCTGACCTCCTGATATTGTTCCTGATGTAACATAAGTAATATAAGAATGTCCATCTATAGCATTACCTGCTGTGCCACCTGGATATACAACTGCTGCACCATTTTGACCTAAATTACCACCAGTTCCACCTATTCTAGTTCCAGTTCCTCTTGTGTCATCAGAGCCAGCACCGCCTAATGTTATTGTTCCATCTGATGCTCTAGGAGAGGTATTTAATCCACCTCTACCACCAGCTCCTATTCCACCATAACCTTCTGCAACAGTTCCAGAAAATCCTTGATTAGATGTTGGTACACCATCACCAGGAAGTCCAGTTTCTGTTTCTGTGGTAAAATGCCAGCCACCTGCACCACCTCCACCACTTCCAGCAGGGTGATAAACTACACGACCACCAGCTCCGCCACCACCACCACCACCACCACCAATAATTCCATTATTAGTTAATGACATTGGAAATCTTGTTTTTAAACCAACACCACCATTTCCTCCAGGTTGCCCAGCCGCTCCCTCACCTTGAGTCCCATATCCACCATTACCACCTCTTCCAGCAATAATTGCATCACTTGGTAATGAAAGTCTTACAGAACTTCCAGAAGGTAATGAGCCAACATCAAATGCAGGAGTAGCTGCTAATGTAGATACAAAATAAGTACCATCTGCTACTGTTACAGAAACAATGGTTGGTGCAGTAATTCCTAAATAAGTAGCTAAATTAAAATCTTTTTGTAGTCCAGATAAGCTAACATAAGTAACACCAAATATTAATTCCCAAGTGCCTGAATTTTTAGCATAAACTTCATTTACTTGTTTCCATACGCCACCATCTTTAACAAGCACTTCTTTAACTTCTTTAAAAGTTCCGCCATCATTAACATTAAGAGATGACATTGTTTAAACCTTATACCAAATATCACCATCAGCACCACCACTAGGACTAGCAGTAGAAATTGTTTTTGTTCCAGTAGCGTTACTTCCTATAGAAGTTACATTTATAGAATTAATAGAGCCTGCGGTTGTCCATGTTCCACCAGTAATATTAACAGCATTAGCATTTTGAGTGGACATTGTGCCTACAGTTCCAACTTTAGTATTAACAAAAGCGGTAGTGGCTAATTGAGTTGTGTTAGTTCCAGCAGAAGCAGTTGGTCCAGTTGGTACACCACCTAATATAGTTGTTCCTGTTACAGATAAATTACCACCAACTACAAAGTTATCTCCATCAGAGCCTACTTGTTGCTCTTTGATCTGACTCATTGCCATTCTAATAGCATTATTCACATTTGCTGGTGGCATACCTTCCGCAATATTAATTCCACCTATGTCTGTATTGTCTGCTGGCGTTGCTGACCATTCACTTATTTTATCTCTACTCATAATTTATACTATCCTATTCCATGTGTTTGAAGTTACAGGTACTACTGTCCAATTGTTACCTTGAATATGTCCATCTGCTATTACTGTTCCTGTTGCTGATATTGCTGCATCACCTGACCAAGTGACTACACTACTTGCAGTTACAGTTGCAGAACCAGTAATGCTTCCCTCTGCTGATACTGTAAATCCACCTATTCCTGCTAAAGTGCCAGTTCCAGATATAGAGCCTGTTCCATAAACAAACTGTCCAGCAGTTAAGGCGACTACTGTGCCTGTTCCTACTATTGCTCCAGTACCTAATACTATTTGACCTGCTGTTATTACAGCTAAAGTAGCTGTTCCATTTATTCCAGCATTTCCCTCTACGATCTGACCAGTAGTTATAACTGATAAAGTAGCTGTGCCATTTACACTTCCAGTTCCATAAACAAATTGTCCTGCTGTCAGTACAGTTACAGTTGCAGTTCCATTAATTGCTGCAATTCCACTAAATGTAGAACTTGCTAACGAGCTGAATGGTACTTCTGAATATGTACTTATACCAAACATTGTTTATCCTTTTGGATTATCTGTTTTTACTTTTGCTATTGCATCT
>Ga0209192_10000909_pt1 | contig 25812 bp, 41 predicted proteins | sample ArcticOcean_MG_C_11_FD_187433 | JGI IMG/M metagenome (GOLD analysis project Ga0209192, IMG submission 187433) | Marine microbial communities from western Arctic Ocean - ArcticOcean_MG_CB2_154 (SPAdes) (version 2) | ecosystem: Environmental > Aquatic > Marine > Oceanic | place: Arctic Ocean... | reverse complement strand
CCTCTTAGTAAAGCTTTGATGCCTTGCTTCACCACTGCCAACCTGTAAGCTTCTATCTGGTCTGGCTTGTCTAGTACAACTGCATCTTGTCCTGTTGCTGTAGTCATTATCCTATCCCCAATTGTTTTAATCTGGCAGGTATCACAACAGAGTCATTGCACTTGTCACAACACTCGCCCTCTTGAGTTACTGGATGAGGGTTATTACCCCACTCATCGTCTATTTCTTTTTTACATATAGAGCAGTTAAAAGTATCTCCAAATTTCATAATTATTGAAGGGAGCTTTCACTCCCAACCCTTGGTTATTTAAATGTTTGATTCATGTCAGCTATAAATTCCTCTGCTGTACGAGCCAGAGCGTGAGGATTAACAATCTCCTTTGACTCTATGTCATTATCTTTAAGCCACGCTGAATACTTAATTACTGAATCAGCGTGTTGCTGTAAAGCAGTCACTAGGAAGATGTTGCCAAGCGGACTATCTAATAATGTATCTACTAATTTTCTTGTTGGTTTAAAGTTTTTCATAATTATTGAAGGGAGCTTTCACCCCCAACCCTTGGTTAGATGAATTTAATATTCTTAGTTACACGAGAAAGGAAATCAGACTCGGCGTCCTGATAAGCTTCCTCTTCATCCTGCCCTCTACCATACATATGATAGTTGCCTGATGTAGTAGAAGCTTTATCCCCAGTCATAAACTCCCAAGTGATAAACTCTTCCTTCCAGTGCGCTAGCACCACACCGAAGCGTGGACCTTCGAACACTGCCAAGGCATCAGCCCCGTTTGGTAAAACTTCTAGAACCTTTCTTTCTGTAGCTGTAGTCATGTGACTCTCCAAATGTAACAATGCGAAGTAGCATCATGGCTATATTATAAGCATAACTTTACATATAATACAACACCCCTGGAATCCCTTGGTGCGCCTGGGATCTAGAGCACCCCTATTTGACCTGGGCTTGACCCTACCCCGCCCCCACCCGCCAAAATCTAAAACAAGTATAAAATATATCTATATACATACTGATCCGCGTAAATCACCAACCACATATGCCAATACAGGGAGGGGTACCCCCTTACTTTACGTATACCCCCCGGTACCAAAAGTTATCCACAGGCAAAAAAATATTTCGCAAAAAATTCTCAAAAACTGGTAGACTGCCTTGCATGCAATATAAAACTTCTCGAAAAGAAGCACTAGCTGCAGGTGACATCAGGTACCTAGGAGGGCCATGTAAATATGGTCATAAGGGTTTAAGGTACACACGCAACCATACTTGTGCAGAATGCAACAGAATACATACACAACAATACCAGCAAAAAATTCCCGAAAGACGACGAGAGTTACGAAAAGCATACCGGAAGAGATACCCAGAAAAAATAAAAGCTAGTCACGCTAGACACAGAGCCGAAAAATTAAAACGTGTTCCTAAATGGCTAACTAAAGAAGACATTAAAGCCATAAAAGAATTCTATGCAGAAGCTACAAGAAAAACGTTAGCAACCGGAGTTAAGTATCAGGTCGACCACATTATCCCTTTGAAAGGCAAACACATATCTGGACTGCATGTACCCTCTAACCTGCAAATTATTACGGCTACAGAGAATATGCAAAAATATAATGCCTATGTAAGTGAATGATTCTCACTACCACGTGCCAATATAAAACCCACTACAATGTGGGTATGAATATATTTGAACTTACTTTCTTTCTAACACTTATTTATACGTATTGCCAATCTATGGTAACTTAGTTATACTCTCACCTTATAGCTGCAATTAATTTATCAAAGGTGTAACAGCGACACATGAGTAAACTAAAAGTACCAAAACTATCTCCGTCTGAAGAATCTGATTTATTTGAGCCTGCCATCGTTATGCCTGCCATTGAGAGCGACGTAGAGCTACCTAACGCGCGTAAAAAAATTATTCCGGACATGACCCCTGAAGAAGAGATACGTATACGCAGCCACACGATTAAAACGGTTTCTGACATCAATGGGGAAAACATAGAACCTTCTCACGAACATCAAGAACAAGCCAAAGAACTTGCTCGTGAAATGATGACAAACAAAAAGATTAAACCGGAGTTTGGGCAATACCCCAACGAAACAATGGCATTCCTTGCCGGGTTAGTAGGTCAAACCAATTGCATGATTGTAGAAGAATTAGCGGATCTTAAACTCTTCGTAGTGAATAACTTTGTGCAGCTGGCAGCCATGGCCAAGAATGATAGAGATAAACTAGCGGCCCTTCGTGCAATAGGAGAGATTGATGGAGTGGATGCGTTTAAGAAGAAAACCGAGATTACCCATATTACTAAATCAGGTGATGAGCTAGAGAAAGAACTCATGGCAACCATAGAACAACTTAAAGGTAGCATCGTTGAAGGCGAGCATGAAATTATAGAAGATGATTAGAAAAACAATATTAATGGTGAGTCTTTTGTTACCTGGGTGTAGTTATATTATACACAATGAATATTATCAGGTTATAGATAAAAGTAAAACGACATATGATGCTGGGGCTTATATAACAGATAACAAAACGAGTACAGATATAATACTAGATTCGATATTTAAAGATAAACCCACAAGAGTAACAGGGTTTAGTTGTGGTAATAAAATGTATTCTGATTTTCCTTGTATGGAAGCGTTAGGGTGTATTGTCCTAAATGATTAGTCACGACGACTTAGAACTATTACAACAGTCACTACCTGACATGTCTGAGAGAGAAAGACAAAAAAGTTTATTGTTATTAAAACAGTATCAGAAAGAAGTAACCCAGAAAAAAGGCAAGGCTAACTTCCTTGATTTTATTAAACATGTCTACCCAGACTACAAAGTAGGAGCGCATCATGCACGGCTGGCTAAGTTATTTGAAGAAATCGCTCAAGGCAAAAGAAAGAGAGTTATTGTCAATATTGCACCTCGACATGGCAAGTCGGAACTCATCAGTTACCTCGCTCCGGCTTGGTTCCTTGGTAACCATCCCGCTAAGAAGGTCATTATGGCATCTCATACGGCTGATCTCGCGGTCAATTTTGGTCGTCGAGTCCGAAATCTGGTGGGTTCAGACGCGTATAAGGACATCTTCCCTGAGATTAGCCTGCAAGCGGATAGTAAGTCGGCTTCTCGCTGGGGAACGAACAAGGATGGTGAGTATTTTGCTATTGGTGTGGGTGGCGCTTTGGCTGGTCGGGGTGCCGATCTTTTCATAATTGATGATCCTCACTCTGAACAGGACGCAAAACTAGGAAAAGCAAGCGTATTTCTCCCAGCATGGGAATGGTTCCAATCTGGACCACTTCAAAGGCTTATGCCGGGTGGTGCTATTGTAGTAGTGATGACAAGATGGTCTAAATTAGACCTTACAGGCCAGATTGTAGACCAAATGATCAAGAATGATGACGTAGATCAGTGGGAAGTAGTGGAGTTTCCTGCTATTTTAGAAGATAAAGACGGGTATGAAGTCCCGTTATGGCCTGAGTTCTGGAGTATTGAAGAGCTACAAGCTCGACGTGCAGCACTTGACATACGATATTGGAACGCTCAGTACCTACAAAACCCGGTATCTGAAGAAGGTGCACTAATCAAACGGGAATGGTGGAATATATGGGAAGAAGAAGACCCACCTGCTTGTGAATTTATTATTATGACCTTAGATGCTGCGCAAGAAGCTAATAATAGAGCCGATTACAACGCATTAACGACTTGGGGAGTCTTTTTTAACGAAGATGTTAATAACTATAATATAATATTACTGAATGCAATAAAGCAACGATTAGAATTCCCAGAGTTAAAGCAACTCTGCATCGAAGAATATCGCGATTGGGAACCGGATGCATTTATTGTTGAGAAGAAGTCCAACGGTGCTGCGCTTTACCAAGAGTTTAGAAGAATGGGTATTCCAGTGGGTGAGTTCACCCCGGGGAAAGGCCAAGACAAGGTAAGCAGGGTAAATGCAGTATCGGACTTGTTCGCTGGAGGAGTAGTATGGGCACCAGATAAACGATGGGCTCACGAAGTAATAGAAGAATGTAATGACTTTCCATCAGGAGCCAACGATGATTTGGTTGACTCAACAACACTAGCACTAGCAAGATTTAGGCAGGGTGGGTTTATTCGCTTGCCAAGTGATGAGGAAGATGATATACAGATGTTTAAAGGTCGTGGTCAAAAACGCCTTTATGCAGTATAATTACCGAATTAATTTAGGGAATAGTTATGGCAGACGTAGATAAAGGGTTATATGCAGCTCCAATGGGCTTAGAGGAAATGGCTGAAAACGAAGAGGCTATTGAGATTGAGATAGAAGACCCAGAGAGTGTGACAATCACTGCTGGTGGTACTACATTAATCATTGATCCCGATGCTATGGAGGATAATGAGTTTGATAAAAACTTAGCGGAAGAACTGCCTGAGCAATACATGGCAGAATTAGCCTCTGACTTATTAGAAGATTTTAGTAATGATGTAAACTCAAGAAAAGACTGGCTAGAAACTTACGTTGATGGCTTAGAACTATTAGGACTTAAAATAGAAGAAAGGTCCGAACCGTGGGAAGGCGCATGTGCTGTCTATCACCCACTACTCTCCGAAGCACTTGTTAAATTCCAAGCTGAAACCATGATGGAAACCTTTCCTGCTGCAGGCCCAGTGAAGACATCTATTATTGGTAAAGAAACACCTGAGTGTGTTGAAGCTGCTGCACGAGTACAAGAAAACATGAACTATCAGTTGATGGACATGATGCCCGAGTATCGTCCTGAACATGAAAGAATGTTATGGGGTCTTGGCTTATCAGGTAATGCATTTAAGAAAGTTTATTATGATCCAGCATTAGAACGTCAAGTATCACTATTTGTACCAGCAGAAGATATTGTAGTGCCTTATGGTGCATCTAACTTAGAAACAGCTGAGCGTATTACTCATGTCATGCGCAAGACTAAACAAGAAGTATACAACTTACAACAGATGGGTTTTTACCGTGACATAGAACTTGGTGAAGCGGATTATGATTTAGATGAAGTAGAGAAAAAGATTGCAGAACAAATGGGATTCGATGCAACTAACGATGACCGATATAAAATATTAGAGATGAATGTTAACCTTGACTTAGAAGGTTATGAGGATGAAGACGACGGAGAAAAAACCGGCATTGCATTACCTTATATTGTAACGATAGATAAAGGCACTTCTGAGATATTAGCTATTAGACGTAATTGGAATCAGTTTGATGAGCAACAAAAACGTCGTGAACATTTTGTTCATTATGGATACATCCCAGGATTTGGATTTTATTGTTTTGGTCTGATCCATTTAATTGGGGGTTTCTCAAAATCAGGAACCATGTTACTAAGACAGTTAGTAGACGCAGGGACATTATCTAATCTTCCAGGTGGTTTCAAAGCCAGAGGCTTACGTATTAAAGGTGATGATACACCAATTGGACCAGCTGAGTGGCGTGATGTGGATGCACCGTCAGGAACTATCCGTGACAATTTAATGCCATTACCATACAAAGAGCCTAGCCAAGTACTTGCGGGTTTGATGGATAAAATTATTGAAGAAGGTAGACGCTTTGCTTCTGCTGCAGATATGAAAGTATCTGATATGTCAGCTAACTCTCCCGTAGGTTCTACACTTGCTATCTTAGAGAGAACGCTCAAAGTTATGTCCGCAGTCAATGCGCGTATCTATTACTCAATGAAGAAAGAGTTTGGTCTACTTAAAAATATTATTAGAGACTACACCGACCCTAATTACCGCTATGATCCGGCTACAGGCACTCCCGGCGCTAAACAAGACGACTACAATAAAGTTAACCTTATTCCAGTAGCTGATCCTAATGCTGCAACGATGGCACAGAAGGTTGTGCAGTATCAAGCTGTTATGCAAATGGCACAGCAGAACCCGGACATCTATGACTTACCTGAACTTAATCGTCAGATGCTTGAAGTGTTAGGTGTTAAAAATATTAATAAGCTTATTCCTAATAAAGAAGATGTTAAGCAGGTAGATCCAGTATCAGAAAACATGAACATTATTAATGGTAAACCGGTTAAAGCATTCCTTGACCAAGACCATGAAGCACATATGGCGGTTCACTTAGCGTTTGCTGGTGACCCTAAAATTAGAGAACTTGTTGGTCAAAGTCAGAAAGCAGGGATGGTACAAGCAGCGATGGAAGCTCACGTTGCAGAACACATTGCCTTCCAGTACCGACTAGAAATTGAGAAACAACTCGGTGTACCGTTACCTCCAAGTGATGAAGCATTACCTGTTGATGTTGAGAATGAAGTAGCTAGGCTTACTGCTCCAGCAGCAGAGAAATTATTACAGTCTAATACTGCTGAGGCTCAACAAGAAAAAGCTCAACAACAAGCGCAAGATCCTATCTTACAAATGCAAAAAGCTGAACTACAAATTAAACAAGAAGAAGCAAAAATTAAAGGTATGAAGACTATGGCTGACATTGAGTTAGACAAAGCAAAACTTCAACTGGAAAAAGATAAAGCTACTGTTGGTGTGCAAAAAGATGTTGCACTAGAACAAGCTAGACTAGAAACACAGAAAGAAATTGTTGGAGCTCAAATAGGTGCTAAAGCAGAGATGGAGCAGAAACAAATAAATACTAAAGAAGTATTAGAAGGTGCAAAATTAGGCGCGGCAGCTGTTAATAAACAAAAAGATATTAACCTCCGTGAAAAAGAATCTCAGTTGCGTAATACAACTAAGGTAAAAGAAACAAAACTCAAGGACGATAACATCAACTAAACGAAAGGAACATCATGAAAGAAACGCTTATGCTTCTATCAACCCGGATAGAAGAAAGACGCAAAGAGTTATTAGAAAGTATGGGTGCAGGAACCGCTAAAGATTATGGTGGTTACCAACACGCGTGCGGTGAAGTTCGGGGTTATCTAATAATACAAAATATGATTTCAGAAGCTATTCGTACGCACGAACACGAAGAAGAAGATTTCGACAGCAGCCCTACAGATAATGTCGTAACAATGACAAAACCTGGAGGAAAAAAATGAATACCACCATTGCAACTCCAGACAAAAAAATAGTCTCCCTTTCAGGAGCTCCTATTAAAACAAAAAACACTTCCACTAAAGAAGGCATTAAGTTAACTGAAGAAGAGGCTATAGCGCAAGCAGCAGCTCAACTTCCTGACGTTAAAGGTTATCGTATTTTATGTATGGTACCTGAAGCAGAAGAAGCTTACGAAAGTGGGATTATAAAATCTGATTCTGCAAAACAAATACAAGAGCACTCAACAGTAGTTTTATTTGTTATGCAGTTAGGTGATCTTTGTTATAAAGACGAAGCTCGTTTCCCTACAGGCGCTTGGTGTAAAGAAGGTGACTTCGTTATCACTCGTGCTTACGCAGGGACTAGAATCAAAATTCACGGAAAAGAATTCCGCATTATAAACGACGATACCGTAGAAGCAGTGGTCGATGACCCTCGTGGCTACGAACGCGCATAGGAGAATAGCATGGCTGAAATAATTAATGAAATGCCTGATGAACTAGAAATGGAAGGTGATGAATTAGAGGTAGATTTAGATGCAGGTAAAAAAGAGGCTAAAGGTACAAAGTCTACTGCGGACGTAGAGCGAGTACAACAAGCGCCTAGACAAGAAGAAATTGAACTAGAAATTGAAGAGGAAGACGATACCCCTCCTGAAGATAGGAACAAAGAACCTTTACCAGAAAAAATAGTTAAGGAACTTGAAGAGGATAATCTAGAAGACTATTCGGACCGCGTTAAACAAAGGATGGCTCAGCTTAAAAAAGTTTATCATGATGAACGTCGTGCTAAAGAAGAAGCAGCTAGAGAAAAAGAAGAAGCCATTGCTTACGCACAAAAGGTGTATCAACAAAATCAAAAGCTTCAGACTACATTAAGTTCAGGTGAAGAAGACTACCTTAAAACATTAATAGGCTCTGCTGAAAAAGAACTTGCTTTAGCTAAGCGCGATTATCGAGAAGCTTATGATTCTGGAGATACGGATAAAATTGTTGAGTCTCAAGCTTTAATGAACAGTGCTCAATATAAATTGTCACAAGCTAGTAACTTGAAGCCACAATATAGGGCTTCACAAACACCTGAAAATAGTGTACAGTCACCACAAGAAGTGACTCGACCTAGAGCACCCCAACCAGATGTCAAAGCTCAGGCTTGGCAGGCCAAAAACCAATGGTTTGGTAAAGACGAAGAAATGACATCTTTAGCTTTAGGAGTTCACGAAAGATTAGTCAGGAGTGGAATACAACCTACTTCTGATGAATACTACCTTCGTATAGACGAAACGATGCAAAAACGATTCCCCGAGAACTTTGAAATTGATCTCGTGGAAACTTCGTTGGAACCGGGAAGACCCGCCCAACGCAAACCTTCGAATGTAGTTGCTCCGGCCTCGCGTAGTACCGCGCCTAAAAAAGTACGTTTGTCTAAAACACAAGTTGCTTTTGCTAAGAAGCTTAAGTTAACTCCGGAACAATATGCAAGAGAAATGATAAAATTGGAGAACGCAAATGGATAAAGTTATCAAAAGAACTGACCGAGATTTAGAAGTAAGAGAAGAAAGCCTAAAAGTAAAGAAGTGGCAACCTGCATCATTACTGCCTGAATTTAAACAGCAGCCAGGTTTTGACTATCGATGGATTAGGATTTCCTTACTTAATGAACCCGATAACATGAACGTCTCTTCAAAAATGCGTGAAGGCTGGGAACCGGTGCGGCATGCGGATCACCCAGAGATATTAATACATAGAAACCCTAACTCTCAGTACCAAGAGGGTATTGAAATTGGTGGTTTATTACTATGTAAAGCCCCTTCCGAGTTGATGGACCAAAGACGTGCGTACGTAAATGAAAAAACACGTGCACAAACTGAAGCAGTAGACTCATCATATTTGAATCAAAATGATCCACGTATGCCTAAGTTTGCTGAAGGTCAGGAAAATGGTCGATCGTTTGGTAAGGGAAATAAGTAAAAATAATTAGGAGAAACAATCATGGCTTCAACAGCTAGTCCTTACGGACTTAAAGCGGTAAACCATGTAGGCGGTACCCCATATGCGGGTTCTACACGCTTACTATCGATTGCTTCTGGATATAATACAAATCTTTACAACGGTACTATCGTTCAAATTGGAACAGACGGAACAATACAACTAATGCCTAGCATTGGTTCAGCCGCTGATCCTTTTGACGCAGGTACAATTGGTGTATTTGTAGGATGTACATATTCAGATCCAGTCACAAGTGTATTAACATTTAATCAATACTGGCCAGCAGGCACAGCAGCAGCAGATGCGAAAGCATACGTTGTTGACGATCCTGATGTAGTATTTATGGTTCAAGCTGATGCAGCAGTTGTACAAACAGGTTTAGGTGGTAATATACCTTTAGCTGAAGTGCAATCTGGTACAACAGGATCAACAGTAAATGGTAATTCCGATATTGCAGCAGATGCTACTTATGCAGCTACTGACGGTATTGCATTACGAATTGTTGATTTTGTAGATTCACCAACTTCAACCGTGGGCGATGCGTTTACAGACTTACTCGTTAAGTTTAATCCTGTAGCACATTCATATACTAACCCTACTGGTGTAGGCGATTAATTTTAGGAGAATAAAACATGGCAATTTCAAGAGCCCAGCTCCTAAAGGAGCTATTACCAGGACTTAACGCGCTATTCGGTTTAGAGTATGCACGTTATGGCGAAGAGCATAAAGAGATTTACGAAACTGAATCTTCAGACCGTTCTTTCGAAGAAGAAACAAAACTAGCTGGCTTCGCTGCAGCACCTCTGAAATCTGAGGGAGCAGCAATTGCGTATGATAACGCACAAGAAGCTTTTACAGCACGTTACAACCACGTGACTATTGCTTTAGGATTCAGTTTAACTGAAGAAGCAGTTGAGGATAATCTATATGATTCATTGTCAGCTCGTTATACTAAAGCACTTGCACGATCAATGGCTAACACTAAGCAAGTTAGAGCAGCTAACGTTCTTAACAACGGCTTTACTGCCGCCTTTGCAGGTGGTGATGGTGTATCATTGTTTAACGCAAATCATCCATTAGTATCGGGTGGTGTTAACAGTAATACACAAGGTGTTGCTACAGACTTGAATGAAACAGCGTTGGAAAATGCAGTTATTCAAATCGCAGCATGGACCGATGAGCGTGGCTTACTAATTGCGTCTAAACCACGTAAGTTAGTTATTCCACCAGCACTTCAATTCGTTGCAACTCGTCTATTAGATACAGATCTTCGTGTAGCTACTGCAGATAATGACATCAACGCATTAAGAACTAATGGTGCAATTCCAGAAGGTTATTCAGTAAATCACTTCTTAACAGACGGTGACGCTTATTTCCTAACAACTGACGTTCCTAACGGTATGAAGCATTTCGAAAGAACTGCATTAACTACTTCTATGGACGGTGACTTCGACACAGGTAATGTACGTTACAAAGCCCGTGAAAGATATTCATTCGGTTGGTCTGATCCATTAGGTATGTGGGGTTCAGCAGGTGCATAACTTGCTACTTCCTAGCGCTTAGTTTTCATAGTTCTGAGCGCTAATCTCCTGAAAAACCCGGCACCTCTCAGCTGGGTTTTTCTTTTTATAGGGTATAATACGAATATGAAACACTTAAACATTTTTCTAAAAAGACTTTCTGAATCTACTACCTCTTGCATGGTGCTGATGACACAGGGTAACCTAACAGCTATTACTTTAGGACACTGGGCAAAAGCATTACAGGTTGGCGTAATTGCTTCTATAGCCACAGTAGCATTAGTTATATATGGTAATAAAAACCTATCAGATAACAAGTTTGCTATGGCAGGTGCTATTGGATTCTTTACCGCAGTAGCCGATATGATGACTCACCCTACACACTTTGGGGGACCATCTACCGAAGCAATAGTAACAGGAATAGGTGCTGGATTACTGTGCCTTGCGATGTCTAAAATATGGAGTAAAAACTCATGAATATGCTTAGGGTGCAAACTAAACGGATAGATATAATTCTTCTATGAGCACTTTTGCTTATATATTACATTTTAAGGATTAATTATGTGGACATCACCTAAAGCAACAGAAATGAGATTTGGTTTTGAAGTAACAATGTACGTAATGAACAAGTAATTTCAAAGCTTTATATAAAGGGGCTTCGGTCCCTTTTTTGTTGTATAATAATGTAAAACCGTGTACCATTAATTATCTGGGTAAAACCAGCTTATCATGACTGCCCCAGCAGACGCATACACGACAGATAAGCTTAACTTTGTATGGAGAAATTCAAATGTCTAGAACCACATTTTCAGGTCCCGTTGCCTCAACTAACGGATTCGTACCAACAGGCCCTTCAGTAGCAGTTAATGCTACAGCAACTGTTACAGCGCAAAATCTTCAAGTAGGGTACCTTACTTCTACTTCAGCAGCTGCAACAACTATCACTCTTCCTATTACTACTACAGCAGGTGGTGTTACAGGAATCTCTCAGCAAATGCTTGCAGTAAGAGGCCAACAATTTTCTTTCGTAGTAGATAACACAGGCGGTGCTGACGACGTAACAATTGCTTTAGGTACTGGCGGATCATTATCTGATGCTGCTACTATTACTGCTTCTGCAGTTGCTTTTGGTAGAGTAGTTGTCGCCAACGGTGCTACTGGTATGGCTCAATTCACTTTGATGTTTACTGGCGGTGATGGAGTAACTCCTGGTTCAGCTACAGGTTACACACTTACACGTACAGCTTAATAGGAGAACGTTATGCAAGGAGATATATGGGCAGTAAACCCCTCCACAAGTGCTACGTTCTATAGAGCTGCGGCAACTATTACTGGCGCCGGTGATGTTACTTTAACAACTACTGATGCAGGACCTAACGGTGTTGGGTATAAGATAATTATTACCTCCGCTGGTGATGATACGGGAATTACTTTTACTATCACAGGTACTAAAGTAGGAGACTTAACAGGTCATGCACCAACAGTTGAAGTACTTACAGGTGTATCAGCCGCTGCAGTTACTTCTACAAACTATTGGGCATCAGACATTAGTATTGTAGCTAGTGGCGCATCAGCAGGTACCGTTAGTATAGGCACTACAGGCGACGTAGCATTAGCTAGAACTCGAGTTAAAGGGTTTTATGTAGTAAGTGGCGCAACAGCAGGCAGCTTAAAAGTTAATATAAATGGTCTTACCACTGGTAATAATACCGTTTTTGATGTATCAACTCCTGCGGGAGCTACATTAGTTCAAAACTTACAATTACCCGGTAATGGCATTTTAACCGCTAGACAAAACAATGACTATGCAGTTGTAGTACCAACTAATCTTACAGACTACACATTGTTCTGTGGATAAGTTATGGAACCTGAGCCAAACAAATCAATGCAAGAACGCTTAGAAGCATTAAGGCGTTGGTTTGAAGCTCAACAGGACTGCGTATAGTGGCTACAACAAAGAAAAAAGGTATGGGAATTAAAACTTCGGTTAAGTCAGGTAATTTTAGAAAGACTAAATCCGGCGCGGGTATGACAACGAAAGGTGTTAAAGCCTATCGTAAAGCTAACCCGGGCAGCAAGTTAAAAACAGCAGTAACAGGAAAAGTTAAACCAGGCTCTAAAGATGCAAAGCGACGTAAGTCATTTTGTGCTAGGAGTGCAGGGCAAATGAAAGACTTTCCTAAAGCAGCTAAAGACCCTAATTCAAGATTAAGACAAGCACGTAAACGATGGAAATGCTAAAAATGGAAGAATCGACAAAACACTTATTAGACATCACGTCTATCTTTACCGCTGTAGGCTCCTTGCTTTCATGGCTCCCCCACCTAGCTTCACTTTTCACTATTGTATGGCTTGGTATTCGCATATGGGAAACTCCTACTGTGCAAAAGATAGTAGAAAAAAGACGGGTAGCAAAAACTAAAAAGGCAATTAACGATGCCCGCAAAAAGTAAGAAGCAAAAAAAGTTTATGCAAGCGGTGGCTAATAACCCAGAGTTTGCTAAAAAGGTAGGGGTTAAACAATCAGTAGGAAAAGAATTCACTAAGGAGAAAGACATGAAGAAAGTTAAGAAAATGATGGGCGGTGGTATGACAGCTCCGGGTATGAAAGCTCCGGGTATGACAGCCCCACCTATGAAAGCTCCGGGTATGGCAGGAATGGCTGGTGCTCAAGCAATGGACCCCAGAATGAAAATGGCAATGGAAGCTCAAAGACAACAAGCGGCTATGGGTGGCATGAAAAAAGGTGGTAAGGTTAAAAAGAATACAGCTAAAATGAATAACCTAGAAGAACTTGGTCGCGTTGACGCTGAGAAAGGCTACACTAAAAAAGGTAAGAAAAACCTTAAAAGCGAAAAGAAACGGTTAGTTTCTCAGATCAAAAAAGGGTACAAAAAAGGTGGAGCAGTTAAAGGATCGGCATCTAAACGTGCAGACGGAATTATAACTCAGGGCCACACACGTGGTCGCATGGTCTAAGGAGAACTAGAATGTCAAAAGCATCAGAAATATTAAAAAGAATTAAGGACGCTAAGAACTACGTAAAGAAAAAAGCAAAAAGTTTTGGGGACGGTGCTCCTAAGAAAAAAACTAAACCTAAAGCTAAATCAAATGGGATGAACGCGGAACAGAATAAAGCTTTTAAAGAAATGCAGGCTCGTAATAATCCTAAGCCTAAAGCTAAGCCTAAAGCTAAGCCTAAAGCTAAACCTTCAGCACAAAATAAAGCTACTAATACTAACAAAGCTAACACCGGCGGTTCTAACGCTCCAATGAAAGATAAAGGTAAAGCTAAAGTTCAGCCTAGACAGCTTGATTTTAATAAGGCTAAAATTTCTTCTGCAGCCATTGCAGGTGCAGGTGCAGGTGCAGGGTATTTAGGAGGTAGAAGTAGTGGTAGTAAGCCAGCTGCTACTAGATCAGCTCCTACTAAAGGTGGCGGCGGTGGATCACAAAGAACAGCTCCTAAGTATGTAGAGCCTAAAGGTGGTAACATTGCTTCTAGAACTGACAACTCAGATGGGTCTAAAGTAGGACCTAACATGAGCCAAGTTAATAAACCTGATGCTAAATCAGCAGTTAAAAAAGATTCTCGTTCAACTATGCAAAAACTCTTTGGTGCTAGTGAAGATAAAAGAGCAATGGGTAGAAACCAAATGAACGCTGCTCGTAAGTCTATGGGTATGAAAAAAGGTGGTAATGTTAAGAAATATAAAAAAGGTGGCTCTATAGACGGCTGTGCAGTAAGAGGACATACTAGAGCAAAAAGGTCTAGATAATGAGAGCCTCTCGTGGCATGGGTATAATTAACCCTAAAAAAATGAAAGCTGGAGGCCAAGTTAAAGCCAAAGTTAACAAAGTCGTAAAGGGCTTAAAAAAAGCTTCTAAGACACACGCTAAACAAGCGAAGACTCTTGAGTCGCTTAAGTTAAAAAAAGGTGGTGCCGTAAAAGATGCATGTTATAAAAAGGTAAAGGCGAGTTATAAAGTTTTTCCTAGTGCGTATGCTTCCGGTGCCATTGCTAAGTGTAGAAAGAAAGGTAAATAATGGCAGTTCGTAAGACAGCTAAAGGAGCCGCATTAAAACGTTGGTTTAAAGAAGACTGGAAAGACGTAAAGACTGGCAAAGCCTGTGGTAGAAAAAAAGGTGACGGAAGAGCAACTCCGTATTGCCGACCTACTAAAAAAGTATCTAGTAAAACTCCAAAGACATCTGGAGAAATGACAGCAGCTGAGAAGAAGTCAAGAATAGCACAGAAGAAAAGACTCGGTCAGCCAGCAGGGAAGCCGCGTAGAGTAGCTTCACTTAGAAAGAAAAAGACAACTAGGAAAACATAATGGCTACAACAGATACACATAATTTTAATCTAGATTTAAACTTGCTTGTTGAAGAGGCATTTGAACGATGCGGATCAGAGCTAAGAACAGGATATGATTTAAGGACAGCTACACGTAGCTTGAACTTATTAACTATTGAATGGGCTAACCGGGGAATCAACTTATGGACTGTGGAACAAGGAGAGATACCACTAGTTGCCGGAACTGCCACTTACAATTTGCCCGCGACTACCATCGACCTCATGAGCCAAGTCATAAGAACTGGGTCTGGAACAACTCAGTCAGATATAGCTATTTCGAGGGTGTCAAATCCTACGTACGCATCTATACCAAGTAAGAATGACACGGGCAGACCAATACAAGTCTATATAAATAGACAAGCAGAGATTCCTACAGTCACTATGTGGCCTATTCCTGATACTACTCAGCCTTATACTTTTGTATACTGGATGCTGAAAAGAATAGATGATGCAGGTACCGGGGTTAACACACAACACATACCCTTTAGGTTCTTACCTTGCTTGGTTGCAGGACTAGCTTATTACCTAGCAATAAAGATTCCAGAAGCTGGGGATAGAGTGCAGTTTTTAAAACAAGAATATGAAGAGCAGTGGCTACTCGCATCTACTGAAGATAGAGAAAAAGCTACACTAACTATTGCACCAAGAAGTTCATACGTATAAGGATAATAAAATGGGAAAATTTTCAACAATAAAAGAGATGCTTAAAAAAGCAAATAGTCCTGCAGGAAGAAGAGCAGATACAGAAAAATTAGCTCTAGTTAAAAGACTAGATGAGGAAGCTGCAAGAAAAGCCATTGGTTCTCCCAAGAAAACTAAGCCAAAATTGTCAGCTAAAGAATCAAAAGAATACCTTAGTACTCAGAAAAAAATAAGAGAACTAAAAGAAAAAATAGGAAAAAAAGGTGGAGGAAAATATTTAAGTAACGAACCTATGCCTAATACTAGAATGAAAACTGATTCTTATATGAAAGGAAACGTAGGACTTAAACGAAACCCTAAAGATAGGTTTGATCCCGATGGATACAGAGAAGGTGGGAAAGTAAAAAAAGCTAATGAAAACCCAAATAAAAAACTAGAAGAACAAGGTAATACCACTAAAAGTAATATGGGGGAAGGCAGAATTAAAATAGACGCCCTTGATAAGCTTATGAAAAGAGGTAAGTATGCGCCAGTGAAAAAAGCTAAAGGCGGAACAGTTAAAACACACACTATGCCCGATGGCTCTAAAATGAAAGGCGCTAAACACGGAATGAAAGCTGGTGGATATGTATTAAGTGCTGAAGACAAAGAAAGAAAAAAAATATTTGAATCCTCACCCCCTGCAAGAAGAAAGGCTGCAAAAAAGATGAAACATGGTGGTGCAGTTAAAGGCAAAAAATGTAGAATGGATGGCATAGCTGTTCGTGGTAGAACTAGAGCTAAACAAAGAAGCAAATAATGAGCAATAAGTACACCACTAATAAGAACGCACTTGCGGACTGTGATGTTTGTGGCTTTCAATATAAACTAAAGACATTAAAAAGTTTATTTGTAAGAAAGACTAAGACAAACATATTAGCGTGTACCGAGTGTTGGAACCGAGATCAACCACAGAACATGCAGGGGATGTACCCGGTCGAAGACCCACAAGCTGTACGTGATCCACGACCAGATAAAAGTTTTACGGAAGCGGGACCATATAGTAGTAGAAATATACAATGGGGTTGGGACCCTGTAGGGTTTGCTAATCCTTTAGATTTACCCGGCATTCCAGATAATTTAGAGGGTGACGGAGAAGTAGGGACTGTGACCATAACAACAACTTAGGAGAAAGAAATGACTGAATATACACAACCACAAAATGTACCTGTACCTAACGTAGCAGGTTACCCCGAGAAGAATGTTAAAACCACAGGCGTTGAAACTCGTGGTAATGGCGCAGCTACAAAAGGTACTAAAGCACGTGGCCCAATGGCATAAGGAATAGTCAATGACTTATACAGAATTAGTTGCAGCAATAGAAAGTTATACAGAGAATTCTTATTCTACTGCGGACGTAAACACATTTATACAAAACGCTGAGCAGAGAATATTTAATACGGCGCAGTTACCTGACTTACGTAAAAATGTAACGGGTGCAATGAGTGAGGCTAATAAGTATATGGGGCTACCAACCGATTGGCTGTCCACGTTTAGTATTGCAGTAATTGACCCAGTAACTAATGCTTATACCTTTTTACTAAATAAAGATGTTAATTTTATTAGAGAATCATTTCCTGATACGGATGCACCTTTTTATGGTAAGCCTGAGTATTATGCTATTTTTGATGATACGGCTATGCTTATAGGACCTACACCCGATGCTGACTACAATACTGAATTACATTATTATTACTACCCTGAAAGCATTGTCACTGCTGGTACTTCTTGGCTTGGGAATAACTTTGATACTGCACTCCTTTATGGTTCATTATTGGAAGCAGCTGCGTTTATGTTGTCAGAACCTGATACAATAGCTAATTATACGGCTCGCTATCAAGAAGCAATGGGGTTATTAACCAATCTTGGCGAAGGTAAAAACCGACGTGATGCTTATCGAAGCGGACAAGTTAGAATACCTGTTCCAGGTACAAGCCGTCGTATAGGATAATTTTAAATGAAAGGAATAACATGCAATTAGGTAATATAGATTTTGAGGTACATACAACATCGCATAGAGGACATACTCCTGAAGAGATTGCGGAATTCGCGCTAGATAAGATTATGTATGTCAGCAAAGATGCAAATCCTTTAATTAGGGAACAAGCAGAAGCTTTTAAAGGGTATATTAGGCAAGTCTTAGTACACCATTTAAAACAAGCGGTGAAGTCGGACCGTACAACACTAGCGAATAAACTGCGTGAAGCAGGGCATTCTGATTTAATTAAAACTATTTTAAATATATAGTAGGAGAAAAACATGGCAATTTCACAAGCAATGTGTACGTCATTTAAAGTTGAGTTACTAGACGGGATACATGCGTTTGGTACAACAGTTGTTCGTGGAGCTACAACGGCTGACACTTTCAAAATGGCACTATACACTTCATCAGCATCACTAGGCGCGGCTACAACAGCTTATACTGCCTCAGGCGAAACATCAGGTACAGGATATGTTGCAACGGGACAAGATCTAACTGTTTCAGAGGTACCAATAGCTTCAGGTACTACAGCGATTCTTAACTTTTCAACTGAAACTTGGACTACAGCAAGTATTACTGCAGCGGGTGCATTAATTTATAATGATACTCAAAGTGATAAAGCAGTTGCTGTACTAGACTTTGGTGGAGATAAAACATCAACAGCGGGAGATTTCTCAGTAGTATTCCCAGTATTTGATGCTACAAACGCAATTATACGTATAGCCTAATAAGGGGCTAATATGGCTGATGTAACGATTACCCTAGGCGGATACGGCTCTGGGCCGTGGGATGCAGCAGATGGCTGGGGTGAAACAGTACAAAATTTTACTGGCACCACAGGCTTAGGCACAGCTACAGCTACAGCAAATGCTTTGGTAACCGTAACAGGGGTAAATGGTACAACAGTTGTTGGAGTGTATGAGTTTGCTATTATTGTTAATCAGGTAGTTACAGGGTTAGCAGGGACAACAGGACTAGGAACGACAACAGAAGTTGTTGCCGGAGGTGGAGCTTCACCAACCGGAGTAGCAGCGACCGGTGCTGTAGGTGATCTTACTGTAGGAGCTAAGGCGACTGTTAGTGCTACGGGTGTAGCTGGCACAACTGGGTTAGGTTACATAACATATGTAGAAGTATGGTCAGGATGGGGCTCTGGACCTTGGGGCCGAGGAACATGGGGATTACCGGTTATTCTAGCTGTTACTACTGGAGTAAGTGGTACAACGGCTTTAGGTACTGCTACTGTATCTGGTATAGCAACGGTTAACTTAACGGGAGTTGCGGGTAGCGCATTACTTGGAGTTGTAAGCACTGTTTCAAGTTCTGTAGTAGAAGCGGTTTTAGGTGATTTTGGTACTACCGAATTAGGAAGTGTTACTGTAGGAGCTAAGGCGACTGTATCACCAACGGGAGTATCTGCCACAGCAACACCAGGAGTGGTAACAACTGAATCTACAAACAGGTTCCTTGTTACAGGAGTTAAGGGAACAGGAAGAATTGGTAGTGTATCAATAATTGGTAAGGCTACAATAGACGTAACGGGGGTTAGTGGAACGTGCGAGACTAACCATTTCACATTAGTATGGGGTTTAATAGACACAGCGCAAGACCCTCATTGGAAAAGGATAGTAGCATGATAGTTGAAGCAAAAAAGTTAAATGATGGTACAATAGTAAATAAATACGAAGTGCATTTAGAGTGTGCCGAATGTGGTATGCACGTAGATGCGGAAGAATACAAATCAGGAACCTGCTCTGATTGTGGTGCCGCGTGGAATGGCAAGCAACATACCAAAGTTCACGTAACAAGTGTGCCTGCAAGCGGTGGAACCAGCTAATTAGGAGAAATAACAATGGCAAGCACATGGTCCGACTTAAAGATAGAACTCATTACCACAGGCGAACAGTCTGGTACATGGGGCGACACAACTAATACCAACTTAGGTACTGCTCTCGAACAAGCGATTGTAGGCCAAGCAAGCGTAACTTTTTCTAGTGGGGATATTACTCTTACACTATCTAACTCAAACTCTCTACAAGACGCACGAGCACTAAGGTTATACCTAACAGGAACAACAGGTGGATCAGTTAGGAACTGTACAGTCCCAGCGATTGAAAAACCCTACCTTGTTTATAACAATTGTGCAGAAGCTATTACAGTTTTAGCATCAGGTGGTGCGGGTATCTCCGTCCCAGCTTCAACAGCTATGTGGTTATACAATGACGGTACTAACGTTGTCGATGCAGAAAACCATAAATCAGTCTTAACCCTTACAACTCCATTAGCAGTTTCATCAGGTGGTACAGGATCAGCAACCGCAGGTGGCGCTAGAACTAATCTAGGCACTGCAGCTGCCGGAGCTAACTCTGATATTACTTCTTTAACGGGATTAACTACTCCACTTACTGTGCCTCAAGGCGGTATGGGAGCGGCAACACATACACTTAACAACGTTTTAGTTGGAGCGGGTTCAGGAGTTGTTACTTCTATTGCTCCAGGTTCATCAGGAAATGTTTTAACTTCTAACGGAACGGTTTGGCAATCCGGAGCGGCAGCGGCTTTTGATACAGGCACCCGAATGATATTTGCTCAAAACGCAGCTCCAACAGGATGGACAAAAGACACAACAAACTATAACCAACACGCCATACGAATTGTAACGGGAACAGCGGGGGGTACAGCAGGTACAGTAGACTTTACCTCAGCATTTACTTCTCAAGCAGTAACGGGTTCTGTAACTATTACAGCCGTCACAGGTAGTGCAGGTGCTACAACATTGAGTACACCTCAGATACCAAGTCATACTCATGCAGGTATTGGAACAACCTTTGCAAACTCTCCTCCATCTCCAACAAATGGGGTACAAAGAGTAACACCCATACCAGGAATGTACGGAATGATTAGCCCAGCTCCAGGTATCCAGGTTAATAACACAGGAGCAGCAGGTGGCGGAGGTTCTCATGACCACCCATTTAGTTTCTCTAGTGGTTCTGGTACTTTTAGTGGTACAGCGATTAATTTAGCGGTAAAATACTTAGACGTTATAACAGCAACTAAAGACTAATAAGTCTGAAAGGGTTAAAATGCAATTAGAAAAAGGGACTTACTGTCCCCTACTAAAGAAAGAATGTATTGGGTTAAAATGTGCTTGGTTTATTAGAGTCCAAGGATTTGATAAAAATACAGGGAAAGAAGTCGATGAATACAACTGTTCAATAGCTTTAATGCCTTTGCTTCAAATTGAAAACTCAGGTACTCAAAGAGAAACAGGGGCAGCAGTTGAGTCATTTAGAAACGAGATGGTAAAAGCTAATGAAGCCACCACAAGATTATTAATGCAAGAACAGAACAAATTAATAGGAGAAAAGTAATGAGGCTTACAATTGTAGTAGTAGATGATAGTGCAGGAAAAGATGAATTGTTTTATAACAACCTAAATTTATCTACTTGTGGTATTCCATCAAATGTCTGGGCATTACAATGGGATAATACCTCAGGTCATATTGAATATAAAGAAGTAACTACACAAAATGAAGATATAACAGAGCTTCCTGCATGGGCTGAAGCAGCTCATACATTGTGGCAAAATGCACACACTGCTAAATTAGCAGCAGACGAAGCACAAAGGTTAGCAGACGAAGAGTCAGACAGATTATTTGCTGAAAACCAACAAGCAGGAGGACTGCAATAGCCCAATATATATTTCATCACAGCCTTGAGCATATAAGTAAACAAGCAGAATGGAAAAAGCTTAGTCAAGTTAATTCTATATTAGAGGTTGGAAGTTTTGAAGGAAGGTCTAGTATTTGGTTTGCAGAGAACTTGTTAAATGATAACGGGGTTATTACTTGTATTGACCCTTTTAATATATCTGCCGCAGTTATAACTAGGTTTAACTCTAATATAGAGCTGTGTAAAAAACATAACTCATCTAAAAAGATTGATGTAATTAAAACAAAGTCTTTTAAAGCTTTGAGTAATCTTATAACTAAAGAACAAAAATTTGATTTAATTTACTTGGATGGTTCTCATAAAACTGAAGATGTATTTTGTGATTTATTGTTAAGCACCTTTTTATTAAATGAGAATGGTTTAATTATTATAGATGACTATCATATGTTCTCAGAAAAACATGGTATTCATCCAAAACAAGCAGTAGATACATTTTTAAATTTATATAACAATAAATACAGTATTACAATAAATACAAGTAAACAAGCATACTTAAAGTTAATAAATGAATAAACAATTAGAGCAAGATAACTATTTACTTATAGATAACTTTATTTCTCCCGAAAGAGCCTCTGAGCTTTTTAATACTTATAAAAGTCATGTAGAACAATACCCTCATTTGTTTGATAAAGACTCTCAGTGTCCTTTGTCCTATGCGATGTACAACTTCCGCGATTTTTTAAATCTTCTTTGCGAAAAACTTCCGACAATCAGTGAGTTGATGAAAGAAAATATGTTGCCTAGTTATACCTATGCTAGGTTGTATACTCATGGAGATGAACTAAAAAAACATAAAGACAGACCTTCATGCGAGATAAGTCTAACTGTTCATTTAGGTGGAGACACCCCTTGGGATATTTGGATGACTAAACCTAATGGCGAGCAGATCGCTATAAATTTAAAACCTGGACAAGCTATTGTTTATCAGGGTACACTATCAGAACACTGGAGAGATAAGTTTACTGGACAAGAGTATATACAGGTTTTCTTGCACTATGTCAGGGGAACTGGAGAGCATTGGGAACATTTTGGCGACAGAATTAATGCAGGATTAAATCCACAATGATATATGAATTTCCTAACTATGTAGACTTAGGATTGATTCAAGAAATAAAGAATCAAAGTAGACAATATATTGGATTAGGCAAGAAAGATATGTATTTCACTAGAGGAGGAGATACTGTTGAGATTTCCTTAATGCCTGAGTTAAAAGAACTAGACAATAAATTGCATAATTTGATGCAAAAAATACAAACAGAGTTAGTGCAAGACATATTTTATCCTCAGCATAAGTCAGCAGATACTGGATATCAATACCATAGATATAATGTAGGTGATGAGTGTACCATACATGCTGATGGTGAGATGATGGATGGATTGCTTAGATATGCTTCAGTAGTGATACATCTAAGCACTAATGATGAAGGTGGAGAGTTAGTATTTCCACAACAAAACAAAAAAATTAAGACAGAAGAAGGAAAGGTTGTTGTGTTTTCACCTCACGGAGGGTATGGACATTATGTAACTCCTTCATCCACACCAAGAGAAGTAGTGGTTACTTGGTTTTGTTATGATGGAGTAACTATTATAGGTGGACCGAAAACTGATGGAACATATTAAAGACTATATCGTAGTATTAAAAAACATAGTTCCTGATGAATTATGTGATGCTATTTTAGCTGAGTATGTTAAAAGTAGTGAGTGGGAACACACAGTAATAGGACTAGGACAAGTTGATAAAACAAGACGTAACTGTAATACTATTCAAATGTCACAACCATTTGTAATACAAGACAACAAAGAACGGGCAAGATTAGATGCAGAAATGTTTAAGTGTGCTGCTAAATGTATAGAAGAGTATAATAAAAAATTTGAACTTGTTAATATAAAAGAAGATACAGGGTATGAGCTTCTTAGATATAATGAAGGAGAGTTTTATATAGAGCATGTTGATAGTTTTTTACAAGCACCCAGATTAGTTAGCTGTTCTTTTCATTTGAATGATGACTACGAAGGCGGAGAGTTTGGGTTCTTTGATAGAGAGATGAAGATTAAAGCAGGTAAAGGTGATGTGGTAATGTTCCCTTCTACTTTTATGTACCCACATGAAATTATGCCTGTAACAAAAGGCACTAGATACTCAATAATTACTTGGTATAGATAATATAAAATGAAAATAAACTATGTGTTTGCTCCTAAAGTCAATGAATTAGAAGAGGTTTTTTTCTTTGAGCCTGAATCTGTAATAGATTATTTATCTACTAGCAGAAAAGAAAATGATATTTTACAATGTCCTGCTTTTTTAGACTATTATAAAAATACTTATCTGATTAAAGCTCCTATAGATATAACTCTTAATATATCAAATTCAATGATTAACTGTTTACAAAAACTTCCTGCAGACTATTTAAACATGATAGTTACTAACAGGTTTAAAGAAGGAGACTTACATGTTACTGCTTCTCTAGCTTGGTTTTATACCTTTTATAGTAAAGAATCAGTGATGATTGAGGTAATACCTCCCACATGGCATAAAAATACTTTTCAAAATAACATAAATTTAATTGGTGCAACTTTTGATATATCTAAGTGGGTTAGACCTTTAGAGTTTGCCTTTGAGGTTATAGATGATACAAAACCTTTAGTAATAAAACGAGGTGACCCTTTATACTATATAAGATTTAATACTTTAGATAAAGTTAAATTAATTAAACAAGAACCTACTAAAGAACTTGAAAACTTAATTTCAATGTGTTCAAGTGTAAAAGCTTACTCACCTAAGCATAATATGCAAACAAACTATAGTTTTATGAAGAAAATGATAGATAAACTAAAACCAAAAAGGTGTCCATTTAGATGGTGAGTTTGTTTTAGAAGGAACAACGCCTTCATGGCATATAAAAGAAGAAAATCCAGAAAATATGGTAAAATAAGGGCATTGCGTTAGGAGTAAAAATATGCTATCTATATTATCTGGAATTTTAGGTTTTGCTACATCCGGTCTACCCAGTGTGCTGAAGTTCTTTGAGCAAAAAGGTGACCAAAAACATGAACAGTCTATGGCTAGATTAGAAATAGACAGAACTATAGAAATGGCCAAGGCAGGTTATGCATCCCAAGAAAGAATTGAAGAGTTTAAAACAGATCAAGTGGAAATGGAAACCTATGCGGAAGAACGTGTTGCGTTATATAAACATGATACGCAGTTGGCAGAAGGCGCGTCTACTTGGGTTATTAATCTCCGTGCTAGTGTTCGCCCCATTATCACCTATATTTTTGTTTTTATTCTTTTGGTGGTCGACTTTGTAGGCTTATACTGGGCCATTCAGTCAGGACATAATTATGCAGAAGCTATGCACATTGTTTTTAGTGATGAAGAAATGGCTATACTAGCGTCTATTATAGGGTTTTGGTTTGGGTCTAGACACTGGGAAAAATAATGAGGGTGAGCGATGAAGGCATCAAACTTATTAAACACTTTGAAGGTATACATAAAAAACCTTATATCTGCCCTGCCGGCTATTGGACTGTTGGTGTTGGTCATCTTATCAGTCGCGATGCTGAGCTACCTATTGAATGGGATAGGGTTTTATCACCTGGGGAAATAGATGATTTACTTAGAAAAGACCTACGACGCTTCGAGTTGGGAGTACTTCGTATGTTGGGTACTGTGCAACCAAGTCAGTCTGAGTTTGATGCTCTTGTCAGCTTTAGCTTTAATCTTGGCCTGGGATGCTTTCAACGAAGTACAGTTCGCTCAGCGTTTATACGTGGTGATAAAAAAAGGTCTGGGGAAGTTCTTTTAAAATACCGTAGAGCCGGTGGTAAAATACTACAAGGCTTAGTAAGACGACGACAGGCGGAGCTCGCCTTATTAATGAGATAACACTATGGCACTAAGAAAATTAGTATTTCAGCCGGGTATTAACCGGGACAGAACCGATTATGCCTCTGAAGGTGGGTGGTATTCTGGCGATAAAATACGTTTTAGACAAGGCTACCCTGAAAAAATCGGCGGTTGGAGACCTGTTAACTTTGATCCCTACGAAGGTACTGCGTCGAGCTTAATATCTTATGGAACCTCTGATAGCGAGCAGATAATTGGCATAGGTACCAATGAAAAAATGTATGTGCTGACCGGTACTACTTTAGTTGACACCACTCCTCTCCGCGAAACATTTACTAACACTACTTCTCCCTCTACTGCTAATATGTTTACTACTATTTCGGGGTCAAATGTTATACGGTGTACCCTTATCAGCGGGGCTAACGAAGGGGATTGGGTTACTTTTAGCGGAGCCGTGGATATTGGTGGAATTCCTGCAGCGGACATAAACAAAGAGTTTAAAATAACTGACGTAGAAACTACAACGTTTAACATTACTGTAGACACTGCCGCAACCTCAAGTATAGCTGCAGGTGGTGGGGTTAGTATTGTAGCTGCGTTTCAACTTAATATAGGCTACCCGTTTATTACTTATGGCTATGGCTGGGGGTCAGACTCTTG
>Ga0209192_10000906_pt1 | contig 25903 bp, 17 predicted proteins | sample ArcticOcean_MG_C_11_FD_187433 | JGI IMG/M metagenome (GOLD analysis project Ga0209192, IMG submission 187433) | Marine microbial communities from western Arctic Ocean - ArcticOcean_MG_CB2_154 (SPAdes) (version 2) | ecosystem: Environmental > Aquatic > Marine > Oceanic | place: Arctic Ocean... | reverse complement strand
AACTCCTGTACATTTTTTGTACTGAAAATCAAATTCTTCAAACTGAGCATCTTTCGTAATATCAATCAAAACGGGGCCGGGTCGACCACTTTTTGCGATATAAAATGCTCTTGCTATAATTTCTGGGATTTGAGACGCTTTTGTAACTTGGTGATTCCACTTAGTTACTGGCGTTGAAATCCCTACAATATCTGTTTCTTGAAAGGCGTCGCTCCCTAGTAAATGTGAAGGTACTTGTCCTGTAATACACACAATAGGTGTTGAGTCTATTTGCGCATCGGCAATGCCAGTGACTAAATTTGTAGCGCCAGGTCCTGAGGTGGCCATAGCAACCCCTACTTTTCCAGAAATACGCGCATATCCTTGAGCGGCATGAGCGGCACATTGCTCGTGTCTTGTTAAGACGTGGTTTATCTTATCCTCATACTTATATAGCTCATCGTAAACAGGCATAATTGCGCCGCCTGGATATCCGTATAAAACGTCAACCCCTTCAGCTAACAAACATCTTACGATCGCTTCACTTCCTGAAATGCGTTCCTTCGGTTGCTCTAAGTATTGCTTCTGAGTAGCGGTTAGTGTATCCATAATCTAAATTTAAAACTCATCTGTTACACACCCTAAGGATGCGGATGATACTGTTTTTGCATATTTGTAAAGAACCCCGCGTGTAACTTTTAAGGGGGGGGCTGTCCATTTTGCTTTTCGTAATTCAAGTTCCTTTTCAGAAACCTCAAGTATAATTGAATTTGTATCGGCATCAATGGAAATAATATCTCCGTCTTTTACCAAGGCAATTGCTCCTCCTTCTTGAGCTTCTGGAGTGATATGACCTACCACAAATCCATGTGTACCACCTGAAAATCGTCCATCAGTTATAAGCGCAACGTCTTTTCCTAATCCGGCACCCATAATGGCTGCAGTGGGTTTTAACATTTCAGGCATTCCTGGGCCCCCTTTAGGACCTTCGTATCGAATCACGACCACATCGCCTTTATTTACTTTTCCGTCACGAATTCCATCATTAGCCGCATATTCCCCTTCAAATACTTTGGCGGTTCCTTTATAGTTTAACCCCTCTTTTCCAGTAATTTTAGCAACACTTCCGTCTGGTGCTAAATTTCCATATAGCATTCGTAAGTGGCCAGAAGCTTTAATAGGGGTTTCCGTTGGCATAATTACATCTTGACCTTCTTTTAAGTCTTCAACCTCAGCAAGATTTTCTGCAATTGTTTTTCCAGTAACCGTTAGGCAGTCTCCGTGCAATAGTCCTTTACTTAATAAATATTTCATCACCGCTGGAATCCCACCGACACGGTGTACATCTTCCATCAAGTACTTTCCGCTTGGTTTTAAGTCTGCTAAAAAAGGTGTGTTGTCACTAATTCTTTGAAAATCTTCTAGAGTAAATGATATTTGAGCTGCTCTTGCGATAGCTAAAAAGTGAAGTACTGCATTCGTTGATCCTCCTAAGATTGTTACGAGTCGTATTGCATTTTCGAGCGATTTTTTAGTGATTACATCGGATGGTTTGATGTCTTTTTCTAGTAATATCCGCATTGCTTCACCTGCTTTTAGCGCATCTTCCTTTTTTTCTTCTCCACTCGCTGGGTTAGAGGAATTGAATGGTAGTGTCATTCCCAGGGCTTCAATTGCTGAAGCCATAGTATTGGCTGTATACATCCCGCCGCAAGCCCCTGCGCCTGGACATGCTTTTTCGACAATTGTTTCAAATTCAGATTCTGACATGGTGCCAGCAACCTTACTCCCCCAGGCTTCAAAAGCAGATACAATATCTAGTTTTTCGCCATTATGACACCCAGAATCTATAGTCCCGCCATAAACCAATATGGAAGGTTTGTTAACACGAATCATTGCCATTAATGCTCCTGGCATGTTTTTATCACAGCCTACAACCGTAATCATCCCGTCGTAACTCATGGCTTGAACCACGGTTTCCATGGAGTCTGCAATAACATCTCTAGAAGGAAGTGAAAAACGCATTCCGGGAGTTCCCATTGAAATACCATCACTGACCCCGATTGTATTAAAAATTAAACCGATAACACCTTTGTTAATAGTCCCTTTTTTAACCAGTTTGGCAAGGTCATTTAAGTGCATGTTGCATGGGTTTCCTTCATACCCTGTACTAGCGATTCCTACTAGAGGTTTTTTAAAGTCCTCTTTGGTGAGTCCAATCGCGTGAAGCATCGCTTGTGCTGCTGGTTGCGTAGGGTCTTGGGTAACAGCTTTACTATATTTATTTAATTCTTTCATTTTAGATTTTATCCCTTAGAAGTGTCGAAATTATCTTTTTGCACACTTACTATAGTAATTATGTCTGTGAATGGTCTAAACTCAATCGTTTAAACATTAGTCTAAACTACTCTTTTTCAGTTATTTAAAGCTTTTTTTGTGTGATGTTCAGAGGTTAAAAATAATACTAAACCCTTGGTAAATCACTGTCATCTTTTAGAGGCAGTGCTGAGCTACCCATTAAGTACGAATCAACGTGGTGTGCTGCTTGTCGTCCTTCTGATATCGCCCAAACAATTAATGATTGTCCGCGACGCATATCACCCGCTGCAAATATTCCAGGAACATTTGTTACGTAATCTTTTGTTGTTGCTTTGATGTTTGTTCTGAAGTCCATGTCTAATCCAAATTGGTCTGCCAATGTTTTTTCTGCTCCTGTAAACCCCAAAGCTAGCAACACTAAATCACAGTCCCATGTTTTTTCTGAATTTAAGACCTCTTTTAGCTCTGGTCGCTCTCCTTGTTTAAAGATCCATTCTACTTCGACCGTTTTTAAGGCTCTTAATTGTCCTTTGTCATCGCCAATAAACTCTTTAGTTGATACACTGAAAAATCGCTCAACACCTTCTTGATGTGAAGAGGTTGTCTTAAGTTTCATGGGCCAATATGGCCAAGGTTGATTTGCAGGCCTTCCTTCTGTTGGCTTAGTTAAAATTTCAAAGTTAGTTACGGATGTAGCACCATGGCGATTCGAAGTTCCAATGCAGTCGGATCCGGTGTCTCCACCCCCAATTACAATGATCTTCTTGTCTTTTGCAGAAAGAATGTCTTTAAAATCGGCTAAACCATCAACATACTGATTGTTTAACTTTAAGAAGTCCATCGCCTGATGAACCCCTTTGAGGTCAGCTCCAGGAATAGGAATGTTTCTTTTGACAGTCGCACCTCCACAAAGTACAACAGCATCAAACTCTGATTTTAGTTCGTTGGCATCTATCGTTTTTCCAACATGTACATTGGTTTTAAATGTGATTCCCTCTTCTACCAAAACATTTACACGTCGATCAATTACGTTTTTTTCCATTTTGAAATCTGGAATACCATAGCGCAAAAGCCCTCCAACCTTTTCGTCACGCTCAAAAACGGTTACAGTATGTCCCGCTCTGTTTAATTGTTGAGCAGCGGCTAAGCCCGCAGGTCCCGATCCAATAATAGCAACTGTTTTATCTGTTCTTACTTTTGGTGGTTTCGCTGTAATCCAACCTTCTGTAAAGGCGGTCTCTACAATGTTTTTCTCAATATTCTCTATACTTACCGGATCTTCGTTAATTCCCAAAACACAGGCTTCCTCACAGGGTGCTGGACACAATCTTCCAGTGAATTCCGGAAAGTTATTTGTTGAGTGTAATATTTCAGCAGCTTCTTTCCATTTCCCTTTATAAACCTTATCGTTGAAATCTGGAATTAAATTCCCCAAAGGACATCCGCTATGACAAAACGGAATTCCACAATCCATACATCGGGCGCCTTGGTCTTTTAGCTTAGACTCTTTTAATGGGATTGTGAACTCCTTATAATTTTTTATTCTACTTTCTGGCGCTTGATAAGTTTCATCCTGACGCTTAAATTCTAAAAATCCTGTAGTCTTTCCCATCTTTAAACTGTTTCTAGTTGTTCTTTTTCTAATCTTAATAAAGCCTGTCTGTATTCTTCTGGCAGTACTTTTTTGAATTTAGGGAGTGTTGCACTCCAAGTTTCTAAAATTCGTTTTGCAAGTGGACTTGAAGTCGCAACAAAATGATTTTCAATTAATAGTCGTAGTTGAGTCTTGTCTTCCTCGAGCTTAATTGGATCAATATTCAGGTCGTCTCCGTTACAGTTTTTTGTGAAGGTTTGGTCTTCGTCTAAAACATACGCTACACCGCCACTCATTCCTGCTCCAAAGTTTCTGCCTACTTTTCCAAGTATCACAGCAACTCCTCCTGTCATATATTCGCACCCATGGTCGCCAATTCCTTCAACAACAGCTTTCGCTCCTGAGTTACGAACACAAAAACGTTCTCCTGCTTTTCCGTTAATATAAACCTCTCCAGAAGTGGCTCCGTATAACGTTACATTTCCTGTGATTATATTGTCTTCAGGAATAATTGTAGAGGTTTCGGGAACTTTTATTATAAGTTTTGCCCCTGAGAGTCCTTTCCCTAGATAATCATTTGTATTTCCGTGAACAGTCATTGAAACTCCTTTTGTGGTAAAGGCTCCAAAACTTTGTCCTGCAGAGCCATTAAAATCAATATTTATCGTGTCTTCAGGAAGGCCGTCAGCGCCATAAATTTTAGATATTTCATTACTTAAGACCGCCCCAACCGCTCTGTCAATATTAGTAATAGGAAGCTTTAAATGAGTTCTTTGTCTTCTAAATATCCCTTGGTGAGCCTGCTTAATTATCTTAAAATCTAAATGAGCCTCTAGGTTGTGGTCTTGTGATTCTGTATTAAATAGCTTTACATCTTCAGGCACTTCAACTTTATGTAAAATTGGTGTCAAATCAATTCCTGAAGCTTTATAGTGTTCAATTGCCTTATTTCGGTTTAATTTTTGAACCTGTCCCACCATTTCATTGACGGTTTTAAATCCTAACTGTGCCATGATTTCACGTAATTCTTGGGCTACGAAATACATATAGTTAACTACATGTTCCGGCTTGCCTTTGAACTTTTTACGTAATTCTGGGTTTTGAGTTGCAATACCAACTGGACACGTATTTAAATGACATACCCGCATCATAATACACCCCGAAGCAACTAAAGGCGCCGTTGCAAATCCAAATTCTTCTGCACCTAATAGACACGCAATCGCTACATCACGACCGGTCTTTAGCTGCCCATCACATTCCAAAACAATTCGATTTCTTAAGTTATTCATCACGAGTGTCTGCTGCGCCTCAGCAATTCCCAACTCCCATGGTAATCCACAATGTTTTAGTGATGTTAATGGTGAAGCACCTGTACCGCCGTCAAAACCAGAGATTAAAACAACATCCGCTTTAGCTTTGGCAACCCCTGCAGCCACAGTTCCTACCCCAATTTCAGATACGAGCTTCACATTAATACGTGCGGCTCTGTTGGCTGATTTGACGTCGTAAATTAATTGTGAAAGATCTTCAATTGAATAAATATCGTGGTGTGGTGGTGGCGAAATTAACCCCACATAAGGAGTTGAGTTTCTTGTTTTTGCAATTTCCGCATTCACTTTTGGCCCTGGTAGTTGACCGCCTTCCCCCGGTTTTGCGCCTTGAGCAATTTTAATTTGAATCTCATTGGCGCTTGTTAGATAGTTGGAGGTAACTCCAAATCGACCAGAAGCAACTTGCTTTATTGCCGAATTTCTCCAATCTCCCTGTGCGTTTTTATAAAATCGATCCTCATCCTCTCCTCCTTCACCAGAATTACTTTTTCCACCTATTCTGTTCATGGCTACCGCAAGGTTTTCATGTGCTTCTTTACTAATGGACCCATAAGACATCGCGCCAGTCTTAAAGCGCTTCACTATTTCTGTCCAAGGTTCAACCTCTTCAACTGGAATTGGGTCAAATTGATCAAATTCAAAAAGACCTCTAATTGTCATTAGACGTGTTGACTGGTCATTGACAAGCTCAGAATACTCTTTAAAAGTAGATGCTTTATTCGTGCGGACAGATTCTTGAAGCTTGGCCACCGTTAGTGGATTAAACATGTGTTTTTCCTGCCCACGACGCCATCTGTATTCACCTCCAATTTCAATTTCAGATTCTATATTAGGATTAAACGCCTTCTTGTGTCGTTTTAAAATTTCTTTTTCAATTTCTCTAAGTCCTATACCTTGGATTCTTGTTGGCGTGTTAGGAAAGTACTTTTCAACCGTATTAGTATTAATTCCTACACATTCAAACAATTGAGATCCGCGGTACGAATTAAGAGTAGAAATTCCGATTTTGTTCATCACTTTCAAAATCCCTTTTCCAACGGCTTTATTGTAGTTTTTTATAGCCGATAGGTAATCTAGATCAGTAATCTCAGAATCTTTAATTTGATTCTCTACAATTTCATTTACGATGTATGGGTTTACAGCACTTGCTCCAAAACCAAATAAAAGTGCAAAATGATGAACCTCTCTTGGTTCTGCAGATTCAATTATCAAACTCGTTCTAGAGCGCTTATTGAGCTTGTGAAGTGCGTGATTAACATACGAACAAGCTAATAACGCAGGAATGGGGGCATGATCTTCATCAACAAATCGGTCTGATAAGATGATGATGTTTGCACCTGCTTCTATTGCTTTTGAGGCCTTAGACACTAGAGCTTCAAGTGCGATTTCCAACTCGTTTAACCCGCGATTTACTCTATATAGCATAGAGATAGACTCAACCTTAAAATTCGGGTTTGTATCATAATTTCTGATTTTATCTAAATCATGTTTTGAAATAACTGGATTTTGAATTTTCAGTTTTTTACAGGCCTCTGAATTGCAATCGAAAATATTAGTATCGCTTCCTAAGGTAAGGCTAATGTCGGTGATTAACTCTTCTCTAATTCCGTCTAGTGGTGGGTTGGTTACTTGAGCGAATATTTGTTTAAAATAATTGTAAATTAATTGGGGTCTCTCAGACAAAACAGCGATTGGTGTGTCACTTCCCATGGACCCAATCGGCTCTTTGCCCAACTGGGCCATTGGGCGAATGATTGTATTCAGGTCTTCTTTGGTGTATCCGAAAGCCACTTCTCTTTTACTTAAATCAACTTCTTTATGAATAATTGGTCCTTTTTTAGCCGAAATATCTTTAAGGTGAATGAGATTTTCGTCTAGCCACTGCCTGTAAGGCTGTTTTGATGCAATCTTTTCCTTTATCTCCTCATCATTTATAATCCGTCCTTCGTTCATATCGACCAAAAACATTTTACCTGGCTCTAAACGTCCATGAAACTCTACCTCTTCTGGCTTAATGTCTACAACCCCTGTTTCAGAAGACATAATGACATTCCCATCTTTAGTGACCGTATAGCGTGAGGGCCTTAAACCGTTACGATCAAGCACTGCTCCTATAAAATTTCCATCTGTAAAAGGAATCGAAGCAGGTCCATCCCATGGCTCCATTTGGCACGAATTATACTCATAGAAAGCCTTTTTAGAATCCGACATGTCTGGGTTTTTTTCCCATGCTTCTGGCACTAACATCATCATTACTTCTGGAAGTGATCGCCCCGTCATTAACAACAACTCAACGACCATGTCTAGGGTTGCCGAATCAGATTTTCCTTTGAGAATTGTAGGTATTATTTTTTTTATATCCTCTCCAAAAGCGTCACTTTTTATAATTTCTTCACGAGAAAACATCCGAGATACATTTCCTCGTAAGGTATTAATTTCACCATTATGGCAAATATATCTAAAAGGCTGAGCCAAGTCCCAAGTTGGAAATGTATTTGTTGAGAATCGTTGATGCACTAAAGCGAGTCGAGTGTCTAACGCTGAATTGAAAAGATCTAAATAATACTCGTTAATATGTTCTGGCTTTAAAAGGCCTTTGAATATAATTATTTTAGTTGAAAGGCTCGGAAGGTAAAAGAATTTAGACTCAGACAGTTTTGAGCCATATATTGTATGTTCTGCTATTTTCCTAGCAGCAAATAATTTTAAGTTAAAATCAAACTCTGATTGTTTGCTGTCTAACTTACTGATAAATAATTGCTTAACAAAGGGCTCTGTTTCTTTGGCAATTTCTCCTAAAACATCACTGTTTACAGGGACGTCTCTCCAGCCAAGAATTTGTAATCCTTGTTTTTTTATTTCTTCTTCAAAAACCTCAATACAATAAGTCCTCTGGTTTTCTTTTCTCGGGAGGAACACATTACTAACCGCATACTCCCCAACCTCTGGAAGATCAAATTCACAAAATATTTTAAAGAACTTATGAGGAATGTCAATAAGAATTCCTGCACCATCTCCAGTAACTCCGTCTGAGCTTACGGCGCCCCTGTGTTCTAGTTTAACCAGAATCTCTAATGCCTTATGGATGATGTCATTTGAGCGCTTTCCTGTCAAACTACATATAAATCCCGCGCCACAATTGTCGTGTTCAAATTCGGGTAAATAAAGACCTTGCTTTTTTAACATACTTATAATTATTAAAGTTTCTAAACCATAGTTGGAGATGTAATATAATGGCAATAAGTCTATTTATAAAAAAGCTTAGGCAGTTTTTCGAATTTGCGATTTTGAATTGTCATTAATGCGTTATGAGCAATATAAGGGAGGATAGATTGTCAAATAATCAATCAAAAGTTTAGGGGGTTTTAATTTTCAGACTAGAAAGAACTGAAAACCACAAACTAGACCCTGTTTTAAAAATCTAATTATTGAAATATTAAAAATATGACTATAAAAAATACAATACCCTAAATTTTTAGGGGTATAAATTAAAAATAGTATAAAAATTACTCCATAGCCCTGTTTTTGTTAGGGGTGTATGTATAAATATTATAGATTTGACCCCAATAACTAAAAATATTAACTATTAAATTAACTATTATGAAAAAAATTATTTTAAGTGCTGTCGCTTTAGTTGGAGCATTAACATTAAACGCACAGGAAGATGTTCCGTCATTTTCTTTATCTGGAACAATAGATGCCTATTACCGTGCAAACTTATCTGCTCCTAATGACGAAGACGCTATCGCACCCGGATCTTCATTTGCTCAACTGCCTGGTTTTGCTCTAGGCATGGCAAATCTAATCGCTAGCTATGAAGGTGAAAAAGTTGGATTTGTTGCAGATTTAGTTTTTGGACCCAGAGGTACAGACGCAATATTCGCGTCTCCAATGTACTCAAACACGGGAGATATTGTTAACCAACTTTATGTTTATTGGAACGTGAGCGAAGCTGTAACATTAACAATGGGTAACTTTAATACCTTTTTAGGATACGAGGTGATTTCGCCTGCGGCAAACTTCAACTACAGCACGTCTTATCTGTTTTCTTACGGACCATTTAGCCACACGGGGTTAAAAGCAGACTTTGATTTAGGAAACGACTGGTCATTAATGGCTGCTGTAATGAATCCTACAGACGCAACAGAATACAATCCTTCAGGAGATTATGGTTTTGGTATTCAGCTAGGATACGCTGGACAATATCTTAATTTTCTAGACTCTCAAGGTACTTACGAAATTGATTTTACCGGTGGGCTTGATTTATCTGATTCGTTATTCCTAGGATTAAACGCTGCCTATTTTGACGGTGGTGATGACGTTAGTTTTGCAGGGGTTGCCTTGTACCCGCAACTTGCAACATCTGATAGTTTTTCGCTTGGATTAAGAGCAGAATATTTTGCTGAAACTGGTGAATTTGGTGCTATTGGCGCAACAGATGCAGACGGCGATGCAGACGTACTTGCTTTAACTTTAACTGGAAGCTATACTGTAGGAAACTTAATGATTAAGCCTGAATTAAGATTAGACTCTGCTTCAGATGAAGCGTTTTTGGATAACGACCTTACTGGTTCCAAAAGCTTATCCTCATTTGTTTTAGCTGCTGTTTACTCTTTCTAATTCGTATTTACTAACCAACTAAATATATAATTTATGTCAAATTTTATAAACACTTTACCTCTAATAATTCAGGAGACTGTTACAGTTGAAAGTCTTGCTGGAGCGATCAAAGAAGACATGGGAACGTTGTGGATGCTAATTGCTGGTATCTTAGTGTTTTTTATGCAAGCTGGTTTTACTTTGGTAGAATCAGGAATGACACGTTCAAAAAATGCAGTGAATATCGCAATGAAAAACTTGCTTGATATTGCTGTAGGATCTCTTACCTACTGGTTTGTAGGATACTCTTTAATGTATGGTGACACCACTAACGGATGGTTTTTCTGGAGTGGAATTATGCAAGGAGAAGGTGCTGATTTATTCTTCCAAACAATGTTTGCCGCAACTGCAGCAACAATTGTTTCTGGAGCAATTGCAGGAAGAACAAAATACTCAACCTACATTATATTTTCAATTGTAATGACTGCTATCATATACCCTATTGCCGGTGGATGGGAATGGAACGGAGGTTGGCTAAACGATACAGATGGATTCATGCCAGCTGAATTTATTGACTTTGCTGGCTCATCAATTGTTCATGCTGTTGGTGGTTTTGCTGCCTTAGTTGCTGCTTATATGGTGGGGCCAAGAATTGGAAAATACATTGACGGAAAAGTAATGCCTATTCCAGGCCACAACCAAATATTAGCAACCTTAGGGGTGTTTATACTCTGGTTAGGATGGTTTGGTTTTAACGGTGGATCTCAGCTTGCTTGGGGTGGAGACGATACTGTTGCTGCCTCAACAGTAGTGCTGATTACTAATCTTGCTGCTGCTGCTGGTGCATTAGGCGCACTGATAACAACATGGATCTGGTACGGAAAGCCACATTTGGCGCAATCTTTAAACGGTGCTTTAGCTGGTTTAGTGAGTATCACTGCCGGTTGTGGAAACATGAGTGCAGGTGGCGCGGTATTAGCCGGACTTATTGGAGGTGTCATCGTTGTATTCTCTATCGAGTTTATCGAAAAGAAACTTAAAATTGACGATGCTATTGGTGCGGCATCTGTCCATGGAGTTGTTGGGTTCTGGGGGACGATTGTTGTCGGCCTTTGGGGTATAGACGGTGATGGCGCTGCAATTGGTGTTTTTAACGGCGGTGGCTCTGCGCAACTTGTTGCACAGCTTGTAGGTGGACTAGCCTATGTTGTATGGGCAGTAGTGCTCTCTTTTATCGTATTTGGAATCCTTAAGTATACTATGGGATTACGAGTAACAGAAGAAGAAGAAGTTGCTGGGCTTGATATCTCTGAACATGGATCTATTGCATATCCAGGAAAAAGAGAAAGAGGTCAAGACTAATTTCAATATATAATTGAGCAATTATACGCTCTAAAAAAATTAAAAATAAGTTTGTGATTTTTAGTTTGTGTTAAAAACCCTAGGGGCTCGCCTCTAGGGTTTTTTGTTTATTTTAACTATTAATTAAAATACCCTTAATATAAACGGGGTATTACTGTTGATTTCATAAAAAAAAGCACAACACCCCCAAATTGCTATAGGTGTTGTGGTTTTTTTTTATTTTTGATTACAAACTAAAATTATAATAAATGAAAAAAGTAGAAGCAATTATTAGAAAATCTAAATTTTCTAAGGTCAAAAAAGCACTGCACGAAGTCGGGGTCAACTTTTTCTCTTATTGGGATGTTACCGGCTTAGGTAACGAAAAAGAAGGACACGTATACAGAGGTGTTTCTTATAGTACAAGCGATATCCAGAGGCGTTATTTGTCAATTGTTGTGAATGATGATTTTGAAGAGGTAACAATCAAAGCAATCATTGACGCCGGCTCTACTGGTGAGGTTGGAGACGGAAAAATATTTGTATCACAGGTGGACGAAGTATATAGAATTAGAACCGGCGAAAAAGGCGGTAACACATTAAAATAACTAGCATGGAATTATTAACTATCAATAACGTATGGATGATGATCTGTACGGCGCTCGTTTTCTTTATGCACACAGGGTTTGCATTTCTAGAAATCGGACTGACACGACAAAAAAATACAATCAACATATTATTTAAAAACATCTTTATTATAACGGTTGGGCTTTTACTATACTATATTGTAGGCTTTAACTTAATGTATCCGGGAGACTTTAATGGATACATTGGTTCAATCGTAACTGGAATTACGCCTCCTGAAAACGGAATGACTGCGGACTATGCAGACGGAGGTTATACATGGTGGACAGACTTTCTGTTCCAAGGTATGTTTGCTGCCACTGCGGCGACCATTGTATCGGGTGCAGTTGCTGAACGTATGAAAATTGTCGCTTTCATGATCTTTACTGTTGTTTATGTTGGATTCGTATATCCAATTGCAGGATCTTGGCAGTGGGGTGGCGGATTTTTATCAAGCTTCGAGTTTGGAGACGCAACAGGCTTTTATGATTTTGCTGGGTCAACACTGGTGCACTCTGTTGGAGGATGGGCGGCACTTGTAACTGTTTGGCTACTAGGAGCGCGTATCGGAAAATTTAAAGACGGAAAACCACAAGCCATTCCTGGACACAGTATTCCACTAGCGACTGCAGGGGTTCTTATTTTATGGTTGGGCTGGTTTGGCTTTAATGGAGGTTCTGTCCTTTCGGCGGACCCAGAAGCAACTTCGCTAACGCTGGTGACCACTTGCTTAGCTGCTGCTGCTGGCGGGGTTGTCGCAATGATTACATCTACTATTTTATATAAAAACCTAGATTTGACAATGTTTCTTAATGGTATTTTAGGTGGGCTGGTAGGAATTACTGCTGGCGCCGATCAAATGAGCCCAGAAGACGCAATCCTTATAGGTGCTATTGCCGGTGCACTTATTGTGTTGGCGGTAAGCTTAGTAGATAAAATAAAGCTAGATGACCCTGTTGGAGCTATTGCCGTACATCTTATTTGTGGCATCTGGGGAACACTTGCTGTGGGACTCTTTGGGGCAAAGGCTGGGTTTGATCAGTTTGTTATTCAATTAGTGGGAGTGAGTTGCTATGCTGTATTTTGTATAATCACTTCATTTGTCATTATATACACATTAAAGAAGACTATTGGAATTCGAGTGTCGGAGAGAGAAGAATTAGAAGGCCTTGATGCACACGAACACAAAATGGACGCATACCCCGACTTTAGGCTAAATGAGCATTAACCGTTTTAAATTAGTCAATAAAAAAACCCGCTTTTGCGGGTTTTTTTATGTTTAAATCCATCCCAAAATGAACTTAAAAGGAAGATGGATTCTTTAATCAAATTGATTAAAGTGACTATTAAGCCGTACAAAAATCAACGTACAGTTAAAGCACCTTGGAAAAAGCACCATTACGCAAATTGTATACAGGATATTTATCTTCTATCTTAAAATGCAAGTCTTAAAACACAATCATTATATAGTTTACTAACATACTACAGCATATGCCCTTTAATGGCGAAGCAGCAAAAAACCGCTTTTATTTAAACTAAAAATAAAATAGTGAATAATGCATTTTACATTAATTAATCTAATTTATCATCAAAATGACAACTTTTTAATAAAAAAATTGTAGATTTATTAAAATATTCAATCAAATTTAATAATTATGGTAATTAAAAATTATTTAAACAAATTGCTGGATCTACCGCAAATGGTTAATGAAAAACTACCCCTGAACAATTGGAATTCTATAGTTGAAAATTCTGAAAGCGCTATCCCAAATTGGATTAAGACACTTTTTAAGCTCTTGGCTCTTGGGCTAATGTTAGGTGCCTTTTTGGGTGGATTAAATTACTTAATAGACACACAAAACGGAGATCCTATTTTTGATATGGATAGCCCTGTTATGGTTGAAGAGTATGTAGAAAGAGAATATAATGAGGGTCGACTTGTTGAGGGTACTGGGAAATATATACAAGTTCAATTAGAAGACAATGACGGTAATTTACAATTTAATCAGGAGATTGATGAAGAAACAGGAGAATTAGTGTTTGAACAGGATATGAGGGTGTTTAACACAGGGGACGGGTTTCTAGGCTCTGTTGGTTATTTGTTGGCTTTGTTTTTCTGGCTTTATGCCCTCATCCCGCTAGTCAACGTGGTAAGGTTCGCAGGGAATGAAATTGCAAGTTCTAGAGGGAATATGTTAGAGCTTTTAATTCGAGATGTTCCTTTAGCCTTAATACGTGCGGCTGGATATATTGCTGCACTTATAGCTTTATTTAGCGCAATTGGATATACAATTACGTGGCTTACTTCAATTAATTTAGGGGTCGGTAGTAATGTTTGGGGTGATGCTGGTGGGATTTTAAGTTCTTTCAGTGAATTTAGCAATATTGGTATTGTAGCAATCGCTTCATTATTGGAAGTCAGTGATGTCTTTTCGTCTGTTAATCCGGAAATGTTAATGTCCAAGTTGACAGACACGATGAGTGAAGGCTCACTTATTGGGTGGCTTGATACAGATGATTTAGTTATAGTGATAGGAGCATATTGGAATGTCGTAGTTACATTAATTGTACTATTTATTAATTTAATAATTTGGAAGTGGGTATATACTCTAGGTCATACATTTGTTAAGTTTGTTAGTGGGCCATATTTCCCACACAAGTCACTTTAATTCAAATTAATAGCTGTATAATACTAAGAGGCCCAATCATATGGGCCTCTTAGTATTTAATATAAATTTAGGTTTAACCTACTTGAGCTGTTTAGAAATAGCTAAACTTAATGAACAAGATCTGTCTCTAGTTTGGCTTTGGATGTGATAAAGCAAAAATTAAAATTATAAAACAACTTATCTATTTGTTTTTTACTGAATGCAACCATCGTGAATCTATAATCATGCAGGAAGTTACTGAATAAGCAACTGAAAAATGAACGCCTGTCTCAAATTCAAATAAAGATAAGCTTGGCTGTTTCTGGTTAGATTCAATTTTAATCTATGCGGAGTTTCTACTTGCGTTAATGTTTCCAAACAAAGAGCGCATGACAATTTTCTCAAACACATCTATTTGAGCCTGATCTCTTGGAGATTCTTTTTCAAGATCCTGAATTTTCTTAAGAGCAAACTGTTGAATTGTTAATAGTGGCAGAACAATAGATTCCCGAACCGAAATAGACGCCTTTCCGGCTGGCTCCTCCTGCATTAACTCATTATAACCTGTTAGTTTTAACAACAGTCGCTTTGTGGTAACGTATTCAGCATAGATAACATTCCAAAATGTTCCATATTCAGGGTCATCAGACATGTATTTTGTAAGGTCAAAGAACGACTTAGACAACGACATCATGCTGTTCTCAATAAGTGTTTTGAAAAAGTCTGACGTTTGAAAAAGGAGTTGTGTTTTTTCAAACTCACCAATGTCTTCATAATGTTTTAGAGCTGTTCCAACCCCGAAAAATCCAGGCACATTTTGTTTTAACTGACTCCAAGAGCCGACAAAAGGGATGGCCCTTAAATCTTCAAAAACCAGCCCTTCGGATTTACCGCGCTTAGAGGGTCGGCTCCCTATGTTTGTTTTTGCATAAAACTTCAAAGTGCTCATATGCTCTAGGTAAGGGATAAATTTTGGGTGGGCCTTAAAGCCTACATATGCCTCGTAACTAAGCTTAGATAAATGAGCCATAACCCGCCTATTCTCAGTTGTCATTGTTAGATCTTTATTGCTAAGACTGTTATGAATTCCTGAGCTTATTAGTTGTTCTAGGTTGTATTGTGAAGAGTCTAGAGTTCCAAAGTTAGAGCTTATGGTTTGTCCCTGAATCGTAAGTTGAACTTCTTTGTCTTCTATTGTTGGCCCTAGAGAGGCATAAAAGTTGTGTGTTTTTCCGCCGCCTCTTGCCGGTGGTCCGCCTCGACCGTCAAAGAAAATCACAGTAATGTCGTACTTTCTAGAAATAGTAGTTAGCCGTTCTTTCGCTTGGTATATCGCCCAGTTAGCCATTAAATACCCTCCATCTTTAGTGCCATCACTAAATCCAAGCATAATGGTTTGTCTGTTCCCGCGAGCCTTTAGATGGGCAACATAATTTGAATTTGTATATAGGTCTTCCATTACAGAAGGTGCGTTCTCTAAGTCTGTGATTGTTTCGAAAAGCGGTGCAATATCAACCGTTAATTCATCCTCAAAAGCCACAAGCTTAAGCATCGCATACAACTGCATAACATTAAGCGTTGTTTGGTTGTTGCTTATAATATAGCGGTTTGCGGCTTTTTCTCCATTAGTTCCTTGAATGGTTTTAATGGCCGCCATTGTTTTTAAGGCTTTTAATGTTTCTTTCTCTGAAATCAAGCCCATGTCTAAGCTTCCTTTTATTTTAGATAAAGTCGCAACTTGTTTTGCTTCTGATAAATTGTGGTAATTAGAAGGAAAAATAGAACTTCCACTTTCAATTAATGTGTTTACCATGTCATTAAAGACCTTTGCATGTGCACGACTGTCCTGACGAATGTCTAATGATGAAAAATGAAATCCAAAAAGATGAATTTTATTCAAAAGACTATTTATATCTGACGCATAAAGCGACTGGTGTTTTTGAATGATGTATGTTTTAATCTCTTTTAGCTCAGACACTAAATGATCCAGAGTCAAATCTGTCTTTTTGCTAGTTATCATTTTGTACATTTCACCCTCAAGCACAGAAACGCGTTCTTCAACCCCTGCAAAAGACACTTTTCGCTTTAACTGTCTTAAGTCGCGGTAATAATTTTTAATTATTGTTTCTCGCAATCTGGCAGCCACTTTTAAGGTGATCTCTGGAGTTACAAATGGATTGCCGTCTCGATCTCCTCCTGGCCAAAAACCAATGTTTATAATGTCGTTTTTAATGTGTTCACCGTCAAATATATTTTGCTGGATATAATCGTATACCGTACCAAATGATTTATAAAACACATTTTCTAAATACCAAATAAGACTAACAGCTTCATCGTAAGGAGTTGGCTTCTTGTGTTTAAAAAATGGCGTTTTACCTAACTGAGCAAGGAGCTCGTGTATTCTGGTTAAATCGTTCTCTTTTATGGCGTGTGTTAAATCCGTAATAATTCCTAACACGGAACCTGGATAGAATTGGGTTGGGTGCGCGGTAAGCACAATACGAACTTTAAACTCTTCTAGGTATTTTTTTAGCAGTTCTAGTTTGTTTTCCGCACTTGCTGTTTCTTTTAAACTTCTTAACGTTCCAATTCCGTCCATGTTATTAACAATAGGAAAAGCTGCGTCTTCAATAGCATCAAACAAAACTACTTGTCTTTCAATGTATTGTATAAATCGAAAAAGTAAATTAATTTGGCTTTTAGGAGATCGTCTCGCTTGGTATTTTTTAAAAAATAACTCTACAATTGCCGTAGGAGTTTTGTTGTTTGAAAAGCCTTTCTGACAAGTTTCAAAAAAGAGGGGTAACAAAACGCCTGTTTTGGTAATTGTATCAAAAGGCAGTGTCATAAATATACTATTGTATATTTGGTATTTTGACAAAACGTTTTGTTTAAACCTTGTGATTTTTGGCTGTGTAGACATTTATTTAATAAATTAAATTTAACTCAAAATTACTAAAGCGCCTTCAGACTTCATGTATAATCTGGGGATTTTTGCGAATATTCGCATAATGACTGACTTCACAAGACAAAATCTTAACAAACTCAAGAAATCATTCAATATCCTACAGGAAAGAACCTGCGTTGATCTTTTCCAAAAACCTTAAGTTGTTGTTTTTATGAATTGGTAAATCCGTTGACTTACTGTAAATTTAATGCTTCTAACAACCACTTATAATATTATGATTGAGATCGAACGTAAATTTTTAGTAAACTCAAATCGCTATCGTGAACAAGCTTCAAGAAAGTCTCTTATTATTCAGGGCTACTTAAATACCGACCCTCAACGGACTGTAAGAGTTAGACTTAGGGATCAAATAGGGTATATCACAATCAAAGGGGGTAGTGGTGACAACGGGTTAAGTCGATTTGAATGGGAAAAAGAAATCTCTAAACTAGAGGCGGAGGCGCTTCTAGAGCTCTGTGAAAAAACCATTGTTAGCAAAACACGTTTTGAAGTGTCGGTAGCCAATCACTTGTTTGAAGTTGATGAGTTTACTGGCCCCAATAAAGGGCTTGTGATTGCGGAGGTTGAGCTTAGTTTTGAAGACGAGGAGTTCTCAAAGCCAGACTGGCTAGGTAGAGAAGTGACTGGAGAAAAAAGATATTATAATTCCAGCCTCAGTAAGCAGCCTTTCGTTAGTTGGGAATGATTAATAAATTGCCATTAAATCGGCTTTAAAATTATTATATTCGCAATCTGAATAGATTTAAAAAATTATAAAATGAATACAACCTCTACTGATTTTAAGATTCAAGAAGCGCTAGATGCACTTGGAGTAAAAAATGTAAACTTAGGGACATCTACAGGTGTTAATAGTTTTGCAAACGGGCCTACTATCGATAGTTTTTCGCCTGTGGATGGCCAAAAAATTGGAAGCGTCATTTGTACGTCTAAGGATGATTATGAAGCTGTAATGACCTCTGCAACAACTGCGTTTGCTGAGTGGCGTACAATGCCTGCGCCTCAAAGAGGAGAGATTGTTCGTCAATTTGGGAATAAACTGAGAGTCTTAAAGGAGCCGCTAGGAAAGCTCGTTTCTTACGAAATGGGAAAATCACTTCAAGAAGGATTTGGAGAAGTCCAAGAAATGATTGATATCTGTGATTTTGCTGTTGGTTTATCTAGACAACTTAACGGACAAACCATTCCGTCTGAACGTCCTAGCCATGTCATGAGAGAACAATGGCACCCTATTGGGGTTGTTGGTATTATATCTGCATTTAATTTTCCAGTAGCGGTTTGGGCTTGGAATACCGCTTTGGCTTGGATCTGTGGCGATGTGTGTGTGTGGAAAGGTTCTGAGAAAGCACCTTTATGCTCAATTGCTTGTCAGAATATTATTGCCGAAATATTAAAAGAAAATAATTTACCTGAAGGAATTTCTTGTATCATTAATGGAGATTACTCCGTCGGAGAAATGATGACTTCTGACACAAGAGTGCCTTTGGTATCTGCTACAGGCTCTACAAGAATGGGGCGAATTGTTGGCGCAACAGTTGCGCAGCGTTTTGGAAAATCTTTGTTAGAGCTAGGTGGTAACAATGCCATTATTATAACACCAACTGCTGATTTAAAAGTGGTAGTTCCCGGCGCTATTTTCGGCGCTGTTGGGACCTGCGGACAACGCTGTACTTCAACAAGACGATTAATTATTCATGAATCTGTTTATGACAAAGTAAAAGATGCTATTGTTGGTGCTTACGGGCAATTGACAATTGGCAATCCATTGGACGAAAAAAATCACATTGGACCCTTAATAGATCACGACTCAGTAAACACTTATTTAGCCGCTATTGAAAAAGCGAAAACCGAGGGTGGCAAGGTGTTAGTTGAAGGGGGGGTTTTAGAGGGTCATGGCTATGAAAGCGGCTGCTATGTAAAGCCGGCGATTATAGAGGCTGAAAATCATTTTGAAATTGTACAACACGAAACCTTTGCGCCTATTTTGTACTTAATGAAATATTCTGGCGTAGTAGAAAATGCTATCCACAAACAAAATGAGGTAAACCAAGGGTTGTCTTCTGCAATTATGACTAATGACCTGAAGGAAGCGGAGAAGTTCTTGTCTTATGCGGGGTCTGATTGTGGAATTGCCAACGTAAATATTGGAACTTCTGGAGCAGAAATCGGTGGTGCATTTGGTGGAGAAAAAGAAACAGGAGGCGGGCGCGAGTCTGGTTCTGATGCTTGGAAAGTTTACATGCGAAGGCAAACAAATACCATTAATTATTCTGATGAATTGCCTCTAGCGCAAGGAATAAAGTTCGACCTATAAATTGATTAAGCTTTTTTAAGTCATGCCCATTGGCTGTGACTTTTTTATTAGAATCATACACTACCTTTGAGGCTAATTATACTTTGCTTTTCTTAAAATACGCATGCTTTCTTTATAAAGACTATGCGCATCATCGCTGAAGCTATACAGCAGCTTTTTGGCTGACTGAAGCCGAGTTAAAGCCGCTTCAATTCCGTTAAAGTAACAAATCAAGTATGTGGCAGGCACATTCATTAAATCCTTAGTCTGCTCCGGTGTAAGGTCAGCTCCTTGCTTGAGGCGTTCCATAAGAGCGTTGTTTGCGTTAAATATGTGGTATAAAGCCTTTTTGTCGTACTGAGGAGGCGAAAAAAGCAGTTCTGAGTCAATGCTATAAGCAGCATTATTTCCAAAAGTAATGGTCGTTTTTTCTAACTTAAAATAGGTGTTTTCTCCATTTAAACCTAGGTTAACGTATTCTATGATTTCAAAAGAATCCTTGTCATATGAGATCTCTACAGCGTCTAGGGTTGAATAAAACAGCCTTACCTGTTCATTAATCAGGGCAATATCAACTCGAGAATAAAACGTTTGGTTTTCAATAGTTTTTTTGTGGCCAGACCAGCACATAACGAAATACTCTTTAAACACCTTGTATTTCGGGTTGTAGTCCTCTCGCTGGGCCATAAAATCAAACACCCCATCTAAAGTATATTCAATATTGTTTTGCGCATGAGCTTCTATTGCAGAGACAATTTCAGAGTTCGAGTCTGTTAATTGAGTATCAAGAACTTTAGGCATGCTCATACTTCCTTCTCTAAAAAAAACAGACCCTCCATAATATTTCCAGATATTCTTGCTAAGGGATGTAACTTCCTGTGTCTCTTTTGGTCGAATTGTAACCAGCCCAACAACCTTGTCATCACTAAGGTGGGGAAATGGTATGTTTTCATATTGTATAATAGGCGGATAACTCAAGTAAGCGTTGATGAGGTTTTGAATTTTACTGTCATCAAAAAAATCAACCCCAATGATGTGATTGTATTGGTCGTCAACCCCAATAACAATGTAAGAATTATTATTAGGGTTGCTGTTTGATAATGCACAAATATGTTTTAAAAACTTAGCCTTTCCTTCTTTGCTGCTGATATTAATTTGCAGTTTCTTGTCATAAAAACTGCTTTCGTCATTATGAGCAAGTAAGTTTTTGATAAGAAGTCGCTTATTAATCATTTTTGAAGCTTAATGCTATTGTTCGTATGTCTAAAACCGATCTTTCTTAGGTTTGGGTTCTTAAATTTAGTAAACAACTCGGGGAAACAAGTTGAAATGAATTTAAGTTTTAACCATTTGTTAACAAGGTGAACGGAAATATTTTAACAAATTGCAACGTGTATCTAGTTGTACCAATAAATAGTTAAAATAAAACACTGTGATGGAGGGAGATAAAAATGGGATTGATATTCAATCAATCAATGAAAAAATTGAAAAAGAGAGTGCTTTTGTAGATTTACTTACACTCGAAATGAATAAGGTGATTGTGGGGCAAAAACACATGATCGAGCGTTTACTTATAGGGCTTTTAGGTCAAGGGCATATCCTTCTAGAAGGAGTTCCTGGACTTGCTAAAACACTGGCCATAAACACCTTGTCTCAGGCAGTGGCGGGTAGTTTTAGCAGAATCCAGTTCACGCCAGACTTACTTCCTGCAGATGTTGTTGGCACAATGATTTACAATATAAAAGCTAATGATTTTACGATAAAAAAAGGGCCTGTTTTTGCAAACTTTGTGTTAGCTGATGAGATTAACCGGGCTCCAGCTAAAGTGCAATCAGCTCTATTGGAAGCAATGCAAGAAAAGCAAGTCACTATTGGGGATGAAACCTTTATACTAGACAAGCCATTTCTTGTAATGGCTACTCAAAACCCTGTAGAGCAAGAAGGTACTTACCCGCTTCCGGAGGCACAAGTGGATCGATTCATGTTAAAAACAATCATCGATTATCCAAAACTTGAAGACGAGCAACTCATTGTTAGAGCCAACCTTAAAGGTGCTTTTGAAAAAATAAACGCCGTGGTGACTGTCAAACAAATTTTATCCGCACAGGCTGCAGTTAGGGAGGTTTACATGGATGAAAAAATTGAGAAATATATTTTAGACATTGTTTTTGCCACTCGCTATCCAGAAAAATATCGTTTACCTGAATTAAAGCCTTTAATTTCTTTCGGTGCCTCTCCAAGGGGAAGTATTAATCTAGCAACTGCCGCTAAATGTTATGCTTTTATAAGGCGCCGTGGCTATGTCATCCCAGAAGATGTACGTGCAGTCGTGTATGATGTGCTCCGTCATCGTGTTGGAATCACTTATGAAGCAGAGGCAGAAAATGTAACGTCAGAAGATATTATCGGCAAAATTGTCAACGTTATTGAGGTTCCTTAATTGGTGTTGCGCTTATTATATGGCTTAATCTACTCCTCCTTTCATTAACAGTACACCTATCAAATGGACACCAAGGAATTACTTAAAAAAGTTAGAAAAATAGAGATCAAAACACGTCGGCTTTCCGATCATGTGTTTGGTGGTGAATACCACTCTACTTTCAAAGGTCGTGGGATGACTTTTTCAGAAGTAAGACAGTACCAATATGGTGATGATGTGCGAAACATTGATTGGAACGTCACAGCCCGCTGTAACGAGCCCCACATTAAGGTTTTTGAAGAAGAGCGTGAACTAACACTTGTGTTAATGGTCGATGTGTCTGGGTCAAAACTATTTGGAACAGAGGCGCAATTTAAAAATGAAATTGTTACTGAAATTGCAGCAACACTAGCTTTTTCGGCAACACAAAATAATGACAAAATTGGTCTCATTTTGTTTTCTGACGCCATAGAGTTGTACATCCCTCCCAAAAAGGGTCGCTCGCATGTATTGAGAATTATTAGAGAGCTGATTGAGTTTGAACCAAAAAGTAAAAAAACAAATATTGCTGAAGGCCTAAAGTTCTTGTCTAATGTTATGAAAAAGAAAGCAATTGTATTTCTTCTTTCTGACTTTATGGCTAACGGCTATCGGCACAACTTGAAAATTGCATCCGGGAAACACGACATTACAGGAATAAGGGTTTATGACAAGTACGAAGCTGAAATTCCTAATTTGGGTATGATACAGGTTCAAGATCAAGAAACAGGCGCCTCTTTTCTTGTCAACACCGCTTCCAAATCCGTTCGTAAGAACTATCAGAAAAACTACAATGGAAATGTTGATTACTTTTCTGATAGTTTTAAAAAGTCTGGTGCTGGAGCTCTTGATTGCAGGGTGGACGAAAGCTATGTGAAAAAATTATTGGGCTATTTTAAACAACGTGGATAAATAAATGAAACTAGACTCAAACATAAAACGATTTTCAAACCAAGGCGTCCTTTGTGTGGTTTTTTGTGTCCTCTTTTCTTTAGTGAGTGCTGGTCAAGTAGCTTCGAGTATAGACTCAACTGCCATAAAAATTGGCGAAGAGTTGCGTTACAGGATTCAAGTAGATGTAGACTCTACATCATTAGTCGTTTTTTCTGAGGAGCAGACATTTCAACCGCTTGAAATCATTAATAGCTACCCCATAGACAGCACAAAAAAGGGAGGTTATTACAAGCTAACCAAAACATACGGGCTTACTCAATTTGATTCTGGGGTTTACATCATTCCTAAACAAAAAATTATAATTGGTGACAAAGTCTTTTATACAGACTCTCTCAAGGTCCAAGTAAATCCGGTTGTTGTAGACACTACAAAACAAAAGCTATTTGACATTAAACCGATTACAGATGTTCAGAGAACGCGTTCCAACCTTTGGGCTTACATCGCCTTAGTCCTCTTGACTCTACTGGCTGTTACCGGTCTAGTATACTGGTTTTTTTGGCGTAAAAAGCCCTTAACAGAGGCTGAAAAAATTGCAGCTCTTCCTCCGTATGAGCGCGCTAAACTTGCTCTTGAAAAGTTAGATGAAGATCACTATTTTCAAAATGAAGATGTTAAAATGTTTTACTCAGATTTAACGCTAATCCTAAGACAATATCTTGACGAAAAAGTATATGATCAATCGCTAGAGAGCACAACAGATGAGCTAGTGTTTCGTTTAAAAACCCTCCAAGCCGCAAATCAAATTAGTCTAGGGGCAAATACAATTCGAAATATTGAAACGATATTGAAACGTGCCGACTTAGTTAAGTTTGCAAAATCCAAACCCGACTTTGAATTAGCAAAACTAGACAAGGGTACTATTGGGCTTGAAATTAAACAAGTCAAAGAAGGCTTGCCAGAACCTACAGAAGAAGAGTTGTTACAAGACTTAGAATACCGAGAGGCTCTTGAAGGCAAACAAAAGCGAAAAAAGCAAAAGCAAATTGTCGCGGGCGTTGTTGGGGTTTTCGTGGTCGCAATTACTTTTCTTATTGTTCAATCTGGCTTCACAAACGTAAAGGACACTGTTCTCAGAAACCCAAGTAAGCTATTGTTAGAAAAAACACACTGGGTTAAAAGTGAATATGGAGCGCCAGGAATTACCCTCTCAACTCCTAACGTTTTAGAGCGTCAGACGATTAAAGTCTCTGAAGAAATGAAGGATAAGGTTCAGCTCGTTGCCTTTGCCTGTGCGGGAAAAGACACTCCTATCGATGTGTTTGTAACAAGCTCTAAGTATGCCTCGGAGACAGGTAAAGATGGCAAAGAAAAAGAAGTGCCAATTGATGTGTTAGAATCTACTGAAGCGGTTCTAAATCGCTTTGAAAAAGAAGGAGCGAAAAATATTATTTCGAGAAACGAGCAGTTTATAACACCCAACGGACAAGAAGGTGTTAAAACTTTTGGGACTGCAGAATTTATTATAAACGATACGCTTACTAAAGGAGTGTATGTTGTTTTAGGTTTTTCTACTCCTAATTTATTACAACAAGTTATTTTAATTTGGAAGGAAGACGATGTATATGCCGATCAGATTATAGAGCGGATTTTAAACTCCATTGAACTTATTACACTAACTGAAGAACAAAAATAATGTTTAAAGGAATCGATTTTACTCAAACAGAATTTTTATGGCTACTTATGTTGGTTCCAATATTAGTGCTTTGGTACGTCTTGAAAAACAAAAAACAAACGGCACAGTTAAGTGTTTCAAACATAGGAGGGTTCAAAACAACTTCGATTTGGACGAGCGTTAAACATTTACTTTTTGGGCTTCGAATAATAGCTATAATTCTTGTTATATGTGCTCTTGCGCGTCCTCAGACTGTAGATGTTTCTTCAAAAACAAAAACAACTAGAGGCGTTGATATTGTTATGGCAATTGATGTCTCAGCAAGTATGCTAGCAAAGGACTTAAAGCCAAACCGTCTCGAGGCTTTAAAAAATGTTGCTGCCGATTTCATTAAAGGGCGTCCCAACGACCGGATTGGTCTCGTGGAATATGCCGGAGAAAGCTATACTAAAACACCTATTACAAGCGACAAAAGCATTGTATTACAGTCATTGAAAAACATAAAATACAACTCCATTATCACTGGTGGCACAGCAATAGGCATGGGGCTGGCAACTGCCGTAAACAGAATAAAGGATAGTCGGGCAAAAAGTAAAATAATTATTCTATTAACAGATGGAGTAAATAACGCCGGTTTTATTGACCCTCAAACCGCTAGTGAACTTGCTTTAGAGTATGGAATTAAAACATATACTATTGGGCTTGGCACAAACGGAATGGCCTTGTCTCCTGTAGCGCTCAATAATGGAGTGTTTCAATATGGACGAATTCAAGTAGAAATTGACGAAGAGCTCTTAAAAGAAATTGCCCTAGTAACAGGTGGAAAGTATTTTAGAGCCACCAATAATCGCAAGTTAAAAGAAATCTATAAAGAAATCGATGCGCTTGAGAAAACAGAAGTAGAAGAGTTTAAATTTTATAATTATGAAGAAAAGTTTAGGCCCTTGGTTCTACTTGCTTTGGGGTTATTCCTGTTTGAGTTCTTGTTAAGATTCACCTTGTTTAGAAGCTTTATTTAATGTATCAATTAGAAGAAAAAATATGGTTTTGGGCATTTATCATCATCCCAGTGATGTTGATAGTGTTTTTATGGACTTTTTTTTGGAAAAAAAGAACCCAGAAATCTTTTGGAAGCGCCGTTGTCCTAAAGAGATTGAGCCCTGATTCATCATTTTTTAAATCATCT
>Ga0209192_10000902_pt1 | contig 25961 bp, 32 predicted proteins | sample ArcticOcean_MG_C_11_FD_187433 | JGI IMG/M metagenome (GOLD analysis project Ga0209192, IMG submission 187433) | Marine microbial communities from western Arctic Ocean - ArcticOcean_MG_CB2_154 (SPAdes) (version 2) | ecosystem: Environmental > Aquatic > Marine > Oceanic | place: Arctic Ocean... | reverse complement strand
GAATAGTGGTAATGGCGGCGCAATGTACGCTGGTATTTACTATGATTCTAATAACACTGGTTACTATTGTAATCCACTAGGTAGAAGCAGACTACAAACGATTGACTTTGGTAACGGCAGTTATTATATAACAGCTGGTTCTTGGGGTATGAGAAATCAGACACCTTATGGATATATTGAGTTCGGTCCTGCTAACGGCAGTCATGCACACATTTATACCAATTTAAGTAACTTCTACTTTAATAGAATGATACAGGTCAATGGTGGTTCTCAAATGAACACCAGTGATATAAGAGCTAATATATTCTACGATAAACAAAGTACTGGTTACTATACTGATCCAGCAAGCACATCGAGAATGAATGCTGTAACACTTAACGTTATTAACTCACCATACGCTGGTGGTAACTCTGGTATAACAAGAGCTTCTAAACCATACTCATTCGGTTTCCAAGAAAGTGGTGGTTGGGGTTATCCATACCCAGATATGGTATTCCAGTTCCACACTGGTGTGTCTATGGCAGCTAACCCATCGTACGGTGGTATTAGATTCTTTAATGATTATAACAGTACTACTGTAAGATTCCAAGTTAACGGTGGCTCAAGTTATACATATGCTAATACTTGGTTACAGGTTGGCGGTGGTGGTGTTGGTATCTATGATGGATATAACGGTGCTCACTTCTATCCGAATAACCAGACTTCATACACTCCTTGGAATATAGACGGTAACAGAAGTGGTTGGTACGGCATTGCTGTTAACCAAGCTGGTAAGTCTCATTGGATGGTTGATGGTTCTGGTAATGGTGGCCACTATAGTCAAAATTACGGGCGTTGGGTATACTATCATAGCCTTGGCAATAACTGTATGGGTATTGCCAGTTCCGCTACAAGTTCTGCGTATTCCTTATATGTTAGTGGTTCAATATATGCAACAAGTAATATCGTTGCTTACTCTGATAGACGTAAGAAAGAAAATATTGAAACTATCGACAACGCGCTAGGTAAGATTTTACAAATGCGTGGTGTTAGTTATAATAGAATCTACGAAGAGCACATTAAAGAATCATGGACTGGTAAGAAAGAAATTGGTCTTATCGCTCAGGAAGTAATGGAGATATTACCAGAAGTAGTAACTCATGCTGAAGATGTTGATGAATATGGTATTAACTACGGTAACGTTGTTGGATTGCTTGTTGAAGGTATTAAGGATCAAGCTAAGATCGTAGAAGAACAAAAAGAAATAATAAATAATCAGCAGAAAGATATTGACAAATTAAAAGAAATGGTATATAATATACAACAAATGATGGAGAAATAAGATGGCACTAATTAAAGATTATGAGATTCAAGGAACTGGCGTGACGGTGCCTAATGCATATCACGTTATTACTGATCTTAAAGTACATAAAAGAATGGCAGATCATGCTTTACCGCCTGATCTTGCCCAACCGACTGGATTAACTAATAATGGTGTAAGGTCTGCAGCTGACCTTCCAGTTTATTGGCAAGCTGGATATGTCGGTAGAATATGGGTAACTATTTGGTCAAGTGCTCAAGCAAGAACAGATGGACTAAACCCGATTGGTGTTGCAGGAATTAACACCACTGAAGTAGAAGCAGAAATAAGTATAGGCACTGCAGGACTAGATCAAAGATGTGAATTCATGCTTGACATGGCTGATAGTGCTCCTACTGATTTGGTACAAGCGTATAACCACCTGAAATCTTTGGATTTCTATGCTGGATGTACAGAAGATTAATTAAAATTTATATAAATAGATTTACACATATATAACATAAAATAGTTATAGGAGAAATAAAAATGGCATTAAGTACAGGTTACACGTGGGCGTGGGAAATCACCCAAATACGTAAACGTGATCAAGTAAACTCAGAAGGCGCAACATTAGCTGGCGCTGTAGTTCAATCATATTGGAAATTAACTGGAACAAACTCAGACGGCGAAGCCGGTGAATTTTCAGGAGCAACTCCACTAGACGCAACAATGACACCAGCTGGTTCGTTTACTGCGTTTGCGGATTTAACTGAAGATACAGTTCTAGGATGGATTCAACCAATGGTATTGGGCGATCAAGGTTACTGTGATCATATTGCAGAAAGAGTACAAGGTCAAATTGAAGAAGATCAAACAGCTGATGCAGCCATGCCTTGGGGCGACGGTTCTGACGTAACACCAGTTCCTGACGCACCTCTCGGTGACGGTGGAGAGTAATGACTTATTCTTGGCAGATTCTAAACTTCGTAACACGCGATGAAGTCAACGGCGATGGCGCTTCTCTCGAGAACGCTGTCGTTAGCATTCATTGGAAACGAAGTGGTATTGACTCTGGTGGTAATACTGCTGCTATTAATGGATATACTTCATTAGTAGCATCAGACGTTGATGCAAGCTCATTTATAACATTTGCTGATTTAACTGAAGATACTGTTACAGGGTGGCTAGACACGGCAAACTCAGTAAGACTTAGCGATTATAATGCTAAGATTAATACTAAGATTGCTAAAGCTGGTGAAACAACTAGAGCTGTTCCCTGGTCATAAATAATAGTTGACAATAGCACAAAAGTGTGTTATAATATATAATTAGTTTTTACATAATGGAGTTATTATGCATGATTTGCGTCATCATGGTTTAGTCTACTACGCTCTCAAGCGTGGCGGGTCTATCCACCCAATTACACTTCCAAAAGAGCTTACAGGCGAAACTGGTATAATGAATCCTTCGATCTTCCAACACGAAGGTCGGATTCTTTTAAACGTTCGCCATGTTAATTATACTCTTTATCATTCCGAAGGTAAAAAGTTCCCACATCTATGGGGACCACTTCAGTATATACACCCAGAAAACGATGTTACATTAACTACTCATAACATAATGTGTGAGCTTGATGCTAATATGAATGTCTTATCTTCTGGTCGTATTAAGATGAATTTAGATACAGGTGAACCAACTTGGAACTTTATTGGTCTAGAAGATGGTAGACTTTTTGCTTGGGAAGATCGTTTATTCCTCTGTGGAGTACGAAGAGATGCATACGACGATAAAGGTAAAGGTCGTATGGAAATGTGCGAAATTGAATTTATCGATAATGAGTGGCAAGAAGTAGGAAGGCATCCTATTCCTGCACCAGGTGACGATGGCACTTATTGTGAAAAGAACTGGATGCCAGTTGTTGACATGCCATGGCACTTTGTCAAATGGTGTAACCCTACTGAAGTTATTAAATACGACGCTGAAACGCGAACAACAACTACAGTTCATTTAGACGAAGATAAAAAGTACGATCAGTTCTACCGCGATCTTAGAGGCGGCACACAAATTGTTCCTATTGGGAATGGTAATAGATTAGCTTTTACTCACGAGACTGATTTATATAAAGACACGTTTCAGCGCAAGGATGGCCACTACAATCACAGAATCGTTGTGTGGGATGAGGACTGGAATATTGTACGTAATACCCAAGACTTCCACTTTATGGGCACCCAGATTGACCACACAACAGGTTATGAATATAATATTGAGTTTGCTACTGGTATAACTTTCTTAGATGGTAATGTACTAATAGCCTATGGTTACCAAGATAATGGTACATTTATACTTAAGATACCAGAAAAGGTATTCTTTGATTTTGTGAATAAAGGATAGATTATGTTACAAGAATTATTAAACGAACACTGCTTAGACCCAAAAAATCCTAGTAAAATATATGATTTAGCTGCAGAATACGATCGCTTAGAGCAAGGTGCTATGGGTGTTTCCTTATACCTTAAGGCTGCTGATATTTCAGACGATAAATTAATACAATATAAGTCAATGATCGGTCTTGCAAGATGCTACGATAGACAAGGTGGCAGATTTCATACAGTTGAAACCGCGTTTATGGATGCTATCGCACTACTACCGTATAGACCTGAAGCACACTTCTTTATCTGCCAGTTTTATGAACCTAATCATAAATGGAAACAAGTTAAGATGCATGCTCAGCTTGGTTTACAAGCTAGTCAAGATTTTCTTAATGAAGAGATTGATATTCCTGGATACGATGGACACAAAGGAATATTATATTTTGACGCTTTAGCTACTTGGTATATTGCTGGTACACAAACAGGTAAACATGCTTTCTTTAATCTAAGTCATAGAACTGTAATGCCCGAAAAGTATAAAGAAAAAGTAGATAAAATGGTTAATCAGATGTGGTATCCAGATACTCTACCTTATACTTGTGCTGATGAAGAAAGATTTAAGTTTCCGTTTGATGGACTAGAGTTTATTGAGAAAAACTATTCTAAGCATTTCCAAGATCTGTTTGTATTATCATTATTTAATGGTAAAGAGAATGGATCTTATCTTGAGATTGGTTCAGGTGATCCATTTGTTCATAACAATACTGCTTTGCTTGAAACTGATTTTGGCTGGAAAGGTATTTCTATTGACAACTCACCAGCTTTATGTTATAATTTCAAAGAGAATAGAAATAATATAGTTATTTGTGCAGACGCTACTGAAATCGGATATGAAGAATTATTCAATCTTCATTGTATAGATCCAATCATTGATTATTTACAAATTGATTGTGATGAAGCAAGTATTTCAATACTTAATAAACTTCCGCTTGATCAGTATAAATTTGGTGTTATAACCTTTGAGCATGACTCCTATAGATTAGGAACAGATATCCGCGATCAAGCACGCAAACTATTAAAGAAAGCAGGCTATGTTTTAGTAGTTAATGATGTTGCTTTTTCACCTCAGCATCCATACGAAGATTGGTATGTGCATCCTGACGTAGTTGATATTCCAAAAGAAATGATTACTTCACAAAATATCAACTTTATTTGGGATTATATGATGGACGAATTAACTGAGGATAATCAATCATTATGATTACTGTAGTTGCAACTGGTGGCTTTGATCCAATACATTCAGGTCATATTAATTATTTAAAAGAAGCAGCGCTAAGTGGTACGAGATTAGTTGTTGGCGTTAATTCTGATGAATGGCTATCACGAAAGAAAGGTAGATCCTTTATGCCTTGGGAAGAACGCGCTGCGATTGTGCGAGAACTTTCTTGTGTTGACGAAGTTATTTCTTTTGACGATTCTGATGATACTGCAATACATGCTTTAGAACAAGTTAAACTCTATTATCCTAATGACAGAATTGTTTTTGTAAACGGCGGTGACAGAACTTCAGATAACATTCCTGAAATGAGTGTAGAAAGTGTTGAATTTGAGTTTGGTATCGGCGGAAATAATAAAGCTAATAGTAGTAGTTGGATATTAAAAGAATGGGCTCAACCTACAGTTCAGCGTAAGTGGGGTACGTATACTGTACTTGCTCAGAATGGACAATGGGCTGTTAAAGAATTAAGTTTTGATGTTGGGCAAGCATTAAGTGACCAAAGACATTTTCATAGATCTGAACATTGGCACGTTGTAAGCGGTTCAATAATGATGCAACTTGATAGAGCTGATGGAGTTCCTGCTGCAAAACAAACAAAACTAATACATGCGGGTGGTAGTGTTGACATTGGAGTTGGTACTTGGCACAAAGCAACAAACATCGGCGATATCGAAGCAAAGGTAATTGAAGTCTGGTTAGGCGATAAACTTGAAGAATCTGATATTGAAAGACGAGATTAGTATAAATAATAACATATACTTAAACGCTAATAGTCTGGAGGACGAAGATGGCGATTAAAATAGGCGGGACAACCGTCATAAATGATTCAGAAGAACTCGCGTCTATCACAGACATGGATGGAACGTACACAACATTTCACCCATTAGTTACAGCAGTTACTGGTGTTAATTTAGATCTTAACCAGACAATGTTAAAGAAAGATATTTCTGGTGCAACTACTTTTACATATTCTGGTTCAGCCACTGGAAAAACTGCAGTATTCTTATTAGATATAACTGATTCACATCACGTACCAACATTTCCTGGTGATTTTTCGTTTCAGGCTACTCCTACTTGGGCATCTTTTAGATATTGGATAATTACCATAGTATGCTTTAGTGCTACTAATATCAAAGCAACCGCGGTCGGGTACGACGGCACACCTTCTGCACCGGCACTACCGGCTTCGTTTACAATACCATCATGGTCCCATATTAACAGTCGTACAGCAGGCGGTGGCATTGCTACTGAAGCGTTTGCTAAAGTATCATTTTCAAACGATACTGCTAACGATAGAATAGATGTTGCATATGTTGGTGGAACGAACGCGGTGGCGGCAACAATTTATCATACTTATATTAGCACAGCAGGTTTATCTAGTATTACTTCAATAGAAGCTCAGTATAACGTTCAGTCACAATCAGTAAGTGGCAACACTAATGCTAGTGGCTACTCGTTTGGTCCGTTACCAACATCTGATGGATATACTTCAGGCACTTATTATAGTGTTCCTAATTCAACTGCCGCGCTGTCGTTTGGTTGGGCGGCGAAATCTTCTGTAGGCGGGTCTGGTAACCAAATAACACAAACAACCTTCAGTTTAAATACGGCTGATCCGGACTTTAGAATTAAAGTTGTATGCGCTCAGGGAACTTTATATTCAACATGTGAATTTACACAAGGCAGCGGTTCGTGCTATGCGGCAACATACGCTGGTTCGATACCATAAGGATAACATAAATGGCAATTAAAATAGCAGGAACAGAAGTTATCAGCAATACGCGCGCTGTAGTAAACATGGGCAGCATTGAAGGTAATTATACAAATTTTCATGGCAGCGTAACGGCTATCACCACCGCGTTAGATATGTCTAAACCAATGATGTCTGTTACGTTATCTGGAGCTACCACATTCACCGCTAGTAATATCGAAACAGGTAAAGTTGCTTTGCTTATGATGGATGTTACTTCAAGCGGACATGCGCCTACTTGGCCAGCAAGTATACACTGGCCAATGGGTACAGAATATACTTGGGACACTACCGGAATTACGAAATGGTTAGTTTGTTTTACTTGTTGGGATAGCACTACGATTAGAGCAACAGCGACAGGTTGGGGAGCCTAACATGGCAATTAAAATATCAAACACTACTATTATAGACGACTCAAAAGCATTTATTAATATCAGTAATACTAGCGGCATCTATGGAGACTTACACGCTTCTCCTTCGGTTACCACTAGTAACATTAGTGTGTCTAATGCTATTCAGACGTGTATCATGACGTCAAACCAAACATTCACTATGAGCGGTGGTGCTGAAGGCAGAACAACGGCTCTTTTATTAGATACGGGTACTACTCCGTATGTGCCAACGTTTCCATCATCTGTTAAGTGGCTTGTTGCTGAACCAATTTGGGCCAACGCTAGATATTGGCAAATCACATTTCTTTCAAGAGGAACTTATTTTACTGCATCTGGTTCAGGCTTCGCTGGAGCAAGCCCAACAGAAGCTGTTACTTTAGACGGATCCACAAGCTTTCCGATAATGAATGTTGATATGCTAGGTATAAACCCGTTGGAAATGGGTTGGAGATTTAAACCAGATGGTAATGTATATAAATGGCAACATCCAAATAATGTTGCCGGCAATGGCGAAACCTTATATTCAACCGCAACTTGGAATAACATTACCCCATCACAAACATATTATATAAAAGCGTCCAATTACTCAGGCTCAGTTAACTTAAACGTACAAAATAGTTCTACACTCAACTCGTGGATAGCTTTAAGCGCCGGCGGCCCAACAAGAGAATTTAATGTATACGATACTAGAACCTATGGTACTTATGGCGATGAAAATTGTGTTATGAAAATAGAAATATCAGCAAATAGTAGTGGATCACCAGTATTAGCAACTGGCTATTATAAAGTCGATTACAACGGGGGCGCGTAGGGGAATAAAATGGCACTATCTCATGTAATGAATATTATTAGTAACTCAGGTCTAGTAGCTGCAGGTACAGGTTCTGGGTCTGGCGGCGGAGGCGGTAACCTAGATAGTCAAACAGTTACTGTTGGTTCATATCAACAAAACAATGCCGGCGGCAGCGGTGCACCATCAAGCGCAACTGTTTACGAAGGCCGTTTTGTTTACAATACAGTTAATACTTATGGATCTATCTCTGATGGTACAAGTAATGTTTATAGTGGCGCTGCAATTGAAGCAGTCCGTTATTCGTGGACTACTGTTTATGGAACTTCCAACCTGTGGCTCGTAATTACTGGTAACAACGCAAATAGTGGCTGGACTACTTTAACTATAGGCAGTACAGCATACTTAAGAACAAATGCATTTTATGCTTATGACAGTGGGATATTTCCCAACGCTTCGGCATGGTACTGGAATCTGAGCAGTGATACTACCGGTGCAAATAGTCCTTTCGGTGCGGACGGTACAACAACAACTTGTGTGTTTACGTAATAACTAATTATAAAGAGATATAGAAATGGCAATACCAAATTCAAGATCATTATTCAAAGATTATATCCTTAGAAAAATTGGCGCGCCGGTTATCGAAATTAATGTATCTGATGAGCAAGTAGAAGATCGTATAGACGAGGCCGTTTCATTTTGGAGAGACTATCACTATAATGGTAGTCAACAAGTGTATCTTAAACACCAAATTACAGCAAGTAAACTAACTCTTGATGCTGCAGTAGCTAGTAACTTTATAGTAGGTGAAACTATTACGGGAAGTACTTCTGGTGCAACTGCTAAAATTTCAAGAAATCAGCCGGGCGGTTCAGATGTTGTTTATGACCATCTTACCCATAAAGAGTTAATACCGTTTCAAGCAAATGAAGTTGTTACTGGTGCTAATTCTAGTGTAACTGCTACTATAACAGCAGTTGCTAAAGGCGATAGAGAAAACGGTTATCTTACTTTGCCACAAGGATTACTTGGTATCTCTGGTGTCTTCCCATTAACATCAAATCTTTCAACTGGTTCTGGTATATTTAATGTTCAATATCAATTTGTATTGAATAACATTGAAGATATCACTGGATATAATGTTCAAAACTATTATATGTCGATGACCCACTTACAATTCCTGCAAGAGATTCTTGTAGGTAAACCAATGATTCGTTATAATAAACACGTTAATCGCTTATACCTTGACGTTAATAAAGACTTCATGGTTCCTGGTGAGTATGTTATTATTGAAGCTTATGATGTTATTGACGGTGATTTATATTCAGACGTTTGGGGCGATCGCTGGTTACAAAATTATGCAACTGTTTTAGTTAGAGAAAATTGGGGTCTAAATTTAACTAAGTTCAGCGGAATGCAATTAGTTGGCGGTGTTACTTTTAATGGAGAACAGATTCTTTCAGAAGCAAAAGCAGATCGAGAGAAGATGGAAGAAGAAGCAATTCGTTCTTACCAGCCTCTTACCTACAACTTTATTGGATAATGTTTAGATGGCAACTAATGTATTCTTCAGAAACTACGATAACTTCAACGAGCAGAGCTTAATTGATGACTTAGTTATTGAAAGCATTCGTATGTATGGTGTTGATGTTATGTACATTAAACGTACCATAGGCGCACGCGATGATATTTTAAACGAAGACGATTTGCCACTATATGATGAAATGTTTCAGTTTGAAGCTTATGTTAAAAATGTTGATGGTTTTGAAGGCGAAGGTGATTTCTTATCTAAATTCGGTTTACAAATCCGTGACAGTATAACATTTACTGTAGCTAACAGAACATTCGAAAAACATGTTACTCGTGAAGTTGTTTCAATCATACGACCTCGTGAAGGCGATCTAATATACTTCCCACTTAACGAAAAAATGTTTGAAATCAAATTTGTTGAACATGAGAGTGTATTCTATCAAACAGGCGCTTTACAAGTACAAGACATGAGATGCGAGTTAATAGAATATAGTGGTCAACGATTTAGTACTGGGCATCCAAATATTGATAATTACTTTGATTCTATTGATACTACATCAACTACTACTCTACAAGACCTTGCTAATACAGAAATTGATGGAAGTGATTCTCTTGCAAGAAACTTTGCATTCGAACAAGAAGGCGATAATATTCTCGACTTTTCAGAGAGTGATCCGTTTACTGAAAACATTACTATAAGTGATACCTAATGGCCATAGCTAACTATTTCTACAATAATACAACACGTAAATATGTGGCCCTGTTTGGTACATACTTTAATCAACTACAGGTTCAGAGAGTTGATAATGGTGGAGTAACACAACAAACAATGATTGTGCCGATCTCTTACGCACCATATCAAAAGATATTATCAAGATTAGATCAGAATCCAGATTATAAAGCAAAAGCTGCTATTACTTTACCGCGTATGTCGTTTGAAATGACAAATATGACATACGATTCAGAACGTAAAATCTCGCCAATTACTAAAATAAGAAAAACAGTAGTTGATGATACGCTAGGTGGTCGTAAGTTTGTTTACGCAGGTGTTCCATATAACTTAGATTTCCAACTGTTTATTATGACTAAATACCAAGAAGACGCAGTTAAGTTATTAGAACAGGTTATTCCATTCTTTAATCCAGACTATACACGAACAGTAAGACTTATGACTGGTTTAGAACCAATTGATATCCCTTTGATATTAAATGGCGTTTCAATGGATGAAGTGTATGAAGGAAGTTATGATGAACGAAGAGCAATAGTATATACACTTAACTTTACTATGAAAGCATGGTACTTCGGGCCTGAGAAATCAAGTGAAGTTATTAAGTTTATCGATATACGATATGCTACAGACTCGACCACTAATACTACACCAGAAGAGTTTTACACATTACAGCCTGGTATGAATGCTAATAATGTTGCAACTTCAGACCAAGAGCTATCTGTTGATTACAGTTTGATAGACTACGATGATGATTGGGATTACGCATCTAAAATTGCAAATACAGCACCTTCATCTTAGGGGTTGACATTTGCACCAAAGTGTGTTATAATATATAATTAGATCTATAAGATGACGGAGATATTATGAGTAGAATTGGATTTACGTGCAGCGCATTTGATTTGTTACATGCAGGACACGTGCAAATGTTAAGAGATGCAAAATCTCAGTGTGACTATTTAATGGTAGGATTACAAATGGATCCTGCTAAAGATAGACCAAAAGACAAGAACCCGCCTATACAAACAATTGTTGAAAGATACACACAGCTCAAGGCAATATCATATGTCGACGAGATTATACCGTATAACACAGAGCAAGATCTTTTAGATCTGTTAGAATTGTATCACATTGATGTTCGTATCTTAGGAGACGAGTATAGAGACAAAGAGTTTACTGGTAAAGATATTTGTCGAAAACGTGATATTGAATTACATTTTAATAAAAGAGATCACAGGTTTAGTACATCTGGATTACGAAAAGCTTGCGCACTTAAATGAAATACAATAGATTACGATCAGCAGCTTATGGGGAAGGCCGCCAATGGTTCAGATGGTGGTTAATATTTACAGGTCAACGAAGGTCATAAATAGGTAATGAAACAAGATAAAATAGCTGAGGTTCTTAATATGCGATCGCTAGAAGACGCTGACGAGAGAAAACAAGCAATATTAGATGGAGTCAGAGAGAATGATCCTGAACCTCGTCCTGTTGTTGTTGCAGCGGTAGATGACGATATTTTTAACTTACCTGTTGAGGCTGACGAGGCTGTTGAAGGCGAAGTACAACCTCTTGCAATTATCGACACGGGCGCTGATGAGAATCTAAAGGACATTGAATTAGCAAAGAAGAATATAGAAAATATTATTAGTCTTGGCGATAGCTCTGTTAAAGAGATGGTTGAGATTGCTAAGCAGTCGGAATCACCCAGAGCATTTGAAGTTGTATCTACTTTAATGAAAACTTTACTTGACGCTAACAAAGATTACGTTGAAATGTCAACAAAGAAAAGATATGCTAAAGAAGAAGCAAATCCTTCTAAAAATGAAGTTACTAATAATAATTTAATATTATCTACTGCTGACCTACTTAAGATGATAAACGGTGAACAAGATAAAACATGAGTAATGGATACTTAGGAAACTCATATCTTAAGCGATCAGCTGAGGCTATAGAGTATACGCCTGAACAAATCAAAGAATTTATGAAATGTGCTAAAGATCCTATATACTTTGCAAAAGCGTATATTAAGATTGTGCATGTTGATAGAGGTCTAGTACCATTTGATATGTATGATTACCAAAAAGAAATTTGTAATAAAATCTTTGCAAATCGACGTGCTTGTGTTTTAACGGCCCGTCAGTCTGGTAAAACAACCACTGCTGTTGCTGTTATATTACATTACATATTGTTTAACGAATTTAAAACTGTAGCTATCCTTGCTAACAAAGGAGATGCTTCTAGAGAAGTTATGGGTAGGCTCAAGTTAGCATATGAAGCTTTACCGAAATGGCTACAACAAGGTATCGAAGAGTGGAATAAGGGTAATATAGCACTAGAGAATGGTTGTCAAGTATTAGCAGGAACAACATCTTCAAGCGCCATTCGTGGTAAGTCTGTAAATTTCCTATATCTAGATGAGGTTGCATTCATTGAAGGTTACGATGAGTTTTTCGCTTCTGTATATCCTACTATTTCATCCGGTGAATCTACTAAACTATTAATGACCTCCACCCCCAACGGCTTAAATCATTTTTGGAAAACTTGTAAAGGTGCTGAAGAAGGTACTAACGGTTACGAGTTTACTAAGGTAATGTGGAATGACGTTCCAGGCAGAGATGAAAAATGGCGCAAAGAAACACTCGAAGCTTTAGATCATGACGAACAAAAGTTTAAACAAGAATATTGTTGTGAATTTTTAGGTAGCTCAGGAACACTTATTGACGGTTCTAAATTAAAAGAATTAGCTTATTCACAACCAATACAAGAAAGAGAATTCTTAACGCAGTACGAAGCTGCTTTAGAAAATCATACATATGTAATAACAGTTGACGTATCTCGTGGTAAAGGATTAGATTATAGTACGTTTAATGTAATAGATATCACAGCTATGCCTTATAAGCAAGTCTGTACTTTTAGAGACAACACTGTATCACCAGTCGATTTCGCAGCAATTATATATAGAATAGGATTAATGTACAATGAGGGCGCGGTACTTATCGAAATCAATGATATCGGTGAACAAGTATCAGATGTGCTCTTAATGGACTATGGTTATGAAAATCTGTTGTTTACTGAAAACGCAGGAAGATCTGGTAAAAGGATTTCAAGCGGGTTTGGTAAAAGAACAGATAATGGAATAAGAACAACAAAAAGTGTTAAAAGTATCGGTTGTTCTATATTAAAAATGCTGATTGAACAAAATCAGTTAATTTTGCAGGATTATAACACAATACAAGAGTTATCACGATTTTCTAAACGGGGATCATCATACGAAGCAGAATCTGGTGCACACGACGATTTGGTAATGAATTTAGTTATCTTTTCGTGGTTAACAGACCAGGGATTCTTCAAAGATCTTACTGATATTAATACTATGATGCGCTTAAGGCAAAAAACAGAAGAACAAATCGAACAAGATTTATTACCATTCGGATTTATAGATGATGGTACTGATGAAGATGCAGAGGACGATGGACACGGTTTTGCTAGAGAGTCATGGCAGATACAGTTATGATAAATGAATACAACCTTTCTGTTTTTATAAATAGAACTGTGATAACTAATTTTAGACAAAAGTTTTAAATAGATATATTAAAGGAGAAATAATATGGCTTTTTCCGTAAGTCCTTCGGTAATCGTTCGCGAAGTGGACGCGTCAGCCGCAGTACCGGCCATCGCTACGCCACCTGCTGCAATTGCCGGTGTTTTTAGATGGGGTCCGGTCGGTGAAACAGTACTAGTTTCTTCAGAGAATGAATTAGTAAACCGTTTTGGCGAACCAAATAACGATAACTATGAGACATTCTTTGTTGCAGCAGACTACCTTTCATACTCAAATGCTCTTTACGTAGCTCGTGTAGATAACGGCGCTGTTATAGCTTCGGCTTCAGACACGTCAAACGCAAATTCAGCTTTACACACGTTCGGCTCATTCGATGCTTTATATCCAGGAGATCTGGGTAATTCATTGGAAGTAGCATACGTACAAAGTACTCAGTTTGAGAACGATGTAATTGCTGTCGCAGACGTCAGCGCATCAAGATTAACTGGTAATACACAAATCGGTCAAACACTCGCATTCAATGCATCTTCAATTGTATTTGAAGTACTTCCAAGTGCAGCTCTAGCAGCTACTACCTTTGAAGCTGGTGATATTGTTGAAGTTGGTAACGAATCTGTTGGATATCAAGACATTTCTGTAGCTACATTCGCAGAGAAAACCTTGGATTCAGCTGGTACTGAAACTGCTAACACTTCACTTATTGCTTCACACGAATACACAATCGCTCTTGATTCAAGCTATAAGCTTGCAGAAGACGATTTAAATAAGTTGAGTTTGACACGTAAGTGGAAATACCACAATTCATTCGGTAGAGCACCGCAAACTGGTAACTATCACGTCTTAGTTAAAGACGAAGATGGAGTTATTACTGGTGAAGCAGGTACTATACTAGAGCTTTATGAAGATGTATCTAAAACTTCATCTGCTACACTACCTGATGGATCAACAAATTACTACCAGCAAGTGATTACAAACAAATCAAGTTGGGTTAAAGTTGCTAATACAGCACACTTTGAATCTAGTAGCCAATACAGCACATACGAGAGTTTAGCAAGTGGTACTTCAGGTACTTCTGAATCAGCTACATCTCTTGCTGCTAAAGCAGCTGGTTACGACTTGTTTAAAGCGTCAAATGAAATTGATGTTTCATTCATTCTTCAAGGTAAAGGTGACAACTCAGGTAACCTTGCTAACTATATCATTTCTAATATCTCAGATTATAGAAAAGATTGTGTTGCATTCCTATCACCTTCTAAAGAAGCAGTAGTAGACGAAAATAAAACAAACGCAAAACTTACCAAAACAATTGCATATAGAAATACGCTTCAGAATAGCTCATACTGGTTTATGGATTCTGGATATAAGTACAGATACGATAAGTATAATGACTTCTATCGTTGGGTACCACTTAACGGTGATACTGCTGGTCTGGCTTCAAGAGTTGAACCTTTTGAATCTCCTGCTGGTTTCCGTAAGGGCGTAATCAAAAATGTTGTTAAACTTGCGTTCAATCCTAATAAAGCTCATAGAGATCAACTATACAGCAAAGATATTAACCCAGTGATGAGTCAAGTAGGTCAAGGAATTGTACTATTTGGTGATAAAACAGGACTTGGTTTAACTTCAGCATTTGACAGATTAAATGTGCGAAGATTGTTTATCTCGGTTGAAAAGGCGATTGCCAATGCAGCTCAAACATTCTTGTTTGAATTAAACGACGAATTTTCTCAAACACAGTTTAAGAATATCGTTGAACCTTTCCTAAGAGAAATTCAAGGACGAAGAGGTATAATTGACTTTAGAGTTATTGCTGACGCTACTGTTAATACTCCTGCGGTAATTGATCAAGGTAAATTTAAAGCTAATATCTTTATTAAACCGGCCCGCTCAATTAACGTTATTGAATTAACCTTTGTGGCAACACGAAGTGGGATTGAGTTTGAAGAAATTGTCGGCTCAATCGGTTAATAAATAATATAAAAGGAGAATACGAACATGGCATTTAACATTAACGAATTTAAGTCACAGTTAACTGGTGGCGGTGCCCGTCCAAGTCTGTTCCAAGTTCAAATTCTTAACCCTGTTGCTCCTGAAGCAGATTTTAAAGTTCCATTCATGGTACGAGCTGCTGGTTTACCAGCCTCTACCGTGGGTTCCTTTAATGCTAACTACTTCGGAAGACAGATTAAGTACGCAGGTGATAGAACATTTGCAGATTGGACAGTAACTTGTATTAACGACGAAGATTTTGTAGTTAGAAATGGTATGGAAGCTTGGATGAATGCTATTAATACACATGATAGCAACCTACGTGCCTTACCACAAGATTACAAATCTAACGGCATTATAACACAATATAGTAAAGATGGCGACGCAATTAGAACTTACGTCTTTGAAGGAATGTATCCAACTCAAGTAGACCAGATTACTATGGACTGGGGCACAACTGATCAGATCGAAGAATTTACGGTCAACTTTAGTTATGACTTCTGGCGAGTAGAAGGCTCTACTGGAATTCCTACAACCTAATTTAGGTAATATAATATGAAATTATTTGGTTTTGATATATCGAGGCCACAAGACGAGAGTAACAAAGATGTTGCATCGTTTGTGGCCCCACAAAATGACGATGGTGCAATTACCGTTAGTGGTAATTCACTTGGCGGTTTTTATAGTACTATACTTGATATGGAAGGTGCAGCTAAGACTGAATCTGAACTTATCACAAAGTATAGAAATATGGCGATGCAGCCTGAAATTGCTCAGGCTATTGACGACGTAGTTAACGAAGCGATATCTGTTGATGTTGATGAAAGCGTTGTTAAAGTTACTTTAGGTGAGGCTGACTTACCTGATAAAGTAAAAGAGCGAATTGTAGAAGAATTTGACAACGTATTGGCCATGATGGACATAGCTAATAACGGTTATGACATGTTTCAGAAGTTCTATGTTGATGGTAGATTAAACTATCACATAGTAATTAATCCTAAGGATTTAAGAAAAGGTATCATAGAATTAAGATACTGCGACCCTAGAAAACTGAAACTAATACGTGAAGTTGATAAAAAGAGTAAGGATCCTCATAGTGGAGTCCCTACTAAAAAGATTAAGAATGAGTATTATATGTACTCAGAAAGTGGGTTTGGTTCTAACAAGTCTGGTGGAGATGGTTCAACGACAGGCTTTAAGATTACTAAGGATAGTATAGCTAGAGTAACATCTGGCATGATGAATGAAAATAATAGTTTAGTATTATCTCATTTACATCCTGCAATCAAGCCATTAAACCAACTACGTATGTTAGAAGATGCTACTGTTATTTACACATTAACAAGAGCACCTGAAAGAAGAATTTTTTATATTGATGTCGGTAATTTACCGAAAGCTAAGGCAGAGCAATATCTTAGAGATATGATGACTCGCCATAAAAATAAGCTTCAATATAATTCATCAACTGGTGAGATTAATGATTCTCGCAAAATGATGACAATGACTGAAGATTTTTGGTTCCCACGAAGAGGTGGTGAACGAACAACTGAAGTTGATACACTGGCCGGAGGCTCAGCTGCTGGTTTAAGTGATGATACAAACATGTTGTACTTCCAACGTAAGTTATATAAAGCGTTGAAAGTACCTTTAACACGTTTAGAGCCAGAGAGTCAAGCGACCTTTGGTAGAGCTTCAGAAATTACACGTGATGAACTTAAGTTTGGTAAGTTTATCAAAAGACTTAGATCACGTTTTTCTTGGTTGTTTACTACTATCCTAGAGAAACAGTTAATTTTAACGGGTGTTTTAACACCTGAAGAATTTGATGCTATACGTAATGATATTAGATACGAATTTGCTAGAGATAATTATTACGATGAGCTGAAACAATCTGAAATATTACGTGAGCGCATGACTACACTCAGAGATATTGAAGATAATATCGGAAAGTATTATTCTAGAGAATGGGTCATTAGAAATATTCTTCAGATGACAGAAGAAGAATTTATAGAAATGACTGATCAGATGGAAAAAGAAAAAGAAGAGGCCCCTTCAGAAGATGAAGGAGAAGAGGATACTTCTTTCTAGACGAATTTAAATTGATAATAAATATAGATTAGATAAGATTAAATAGGGACTAAATATGAAACACTTTAAAGACCTGCTTTCAGAGGTGGCGCAACCAAAATCGCCAGAAGAGAGAGCATTTAAAGATCAGCATAAGATTGAGTTGATAAAACATCCAGTCGCGCCAGACTTTGTTCATACTGGAGAAATTCCAGGCGTAACAAAAAAGAAAAGGCCTGCTGACCAAGAAGATGATGTTAGTAACTACGATCAAGCATATGACAAGGCACAGAAAAAGAAAGCTTTTAAAATGCCTCGTAATATAGACGAATCTGAAGAAGAGACAGGAATCGAACGCTTCTCTGATAGAGATGTTAAGATGGCCGTTGGTATTGCTTCTGATAAGAGATATGCTGGTGGTAACATGACAGGTGCAGTTACAGCTATCAATAAACTTGCAAAAGGTTTATCTAGACACCCTCAAGTTGCTGCAGTGCTTAAGCGTCAAAACGAAAGCAACTCAATTTCATTTAAAAGTCTAATGAGTAAAGTATCTCATTCAGAGGATCTTCTGGAAAGTCCCCAAGAAGAAATCTCTATGATGATGAAGCAACTCAACTTTATATGTTACGCTTCTGAAGAAATCCAAGAGTATTTAGAAATTGATGGTTTGGATCCAGAAGAATGGTGGCAGTCAAAATTAGCACAAGTATTTAGTCAAGTAAAATCCCTATACGCTTATGCTAAAGGAAACGAAATCACAAATAAAGCAATCGACTTAGACAAAGACGACGATGATATTGAAGGCGATGATGATGCAGTCGATGTTGATTTAGAAGCTGGATATATCAACTCAGGAATGTATGAAGAAGTTGAAGTGACCGGCCAAATAACAGAAAAGTTTGACTTAAGCGAATCTAAAATTGACGTAGATTATATTGGTAGCGATGGTCAAAAAGCTTCTCACGAGAAAAGATTCAATGTTAAAATCTCAATGCACGGTAATGGACAAGCATTTGTAAGTGGCGAACCGAAAGATGTTTGGAAATTTGCTGTAAGTCACTACGGTGATGCTGATGATGCTGCTGATGTACATAAAGGATTAGCTAAATCTGTTGGTGTTAAAACAGAATCTTTAGAAAAAAAAAGCTCCTTAATAGAAGCCAATTTCAAGCCGGGTAATATAAGACTTAAGAATGGTCAATCGGTTAAATTAGATTTTAAAGATGTTAAGGCTCTTAACGCGATGATGAAAGGATTAAATCCTAAAAATCGTAAAGAGATGGAAACTAGCATGATGAAAGACAAAAAAGGATTTGGCGAAATCTTAAAATTTGCTACTCAGGCCGGAGTTTAAAGAATGGCTTGGGTTGACGTACCAGGATCGAACGCTATTTGGCAATATGATAATGCAGCAACAGCAGCAGATACATATGCGGATGCCAATGGAACAACTGCAGCTGGTGTTAGAACATATACTCCAACTGGTGGTAACGCTCAGCTTACTTATGTTAAGTGTAGAAAAAAGGGCGAGACTGCAGAGCGTGGCGAACTGAATAAGAATTACTATGACGCTAGAATATAACGAAAGTTATAAATAAAATAAAGAAATTATAATTAAGGTGTAATTATGAAACTTATTACAGAATTAAACGACAATCTTGAAGTGATTACTGAAGCTAAAGAAGACGGAACTAAGTCCCACTTTATCGAAGGTATATTCATGCAAGGTGATCTAAAGAATAGAAACGGACGTACTTATCCGAGTGAAACTCTTGAGAAAGAGATGGCGCGCTATGACAAAGAATTTATTCAACCAAAGCGTGCACTTGGAGAACTGGGTCACCCAGACGGACCAACTATTAACGGTGATAGAGTATCACACCTAATTACTTCAATGAGACGTGAAGGCAATGACTTTTACGGTAAAGCAAAAATCTTATCCACTCCAATGGGTGAGATTGTTAAATCTTTACTTGACGAAGGCGTTAAAATCGGAGTTTCAACCAGAGGATTGGGTTCAGTAAAACAATTGGCAGACGGTGTTATGGAAGTTCAAAAAGACTTTCATCTTGCTACTGTAGATATTGTAACTGATCCTTCAGCTCCTAATGCATTTGTGAATGGCATTATGGAGAATAGAGAATATTATTACGATATTGCTTCTTCATCTTGGAGGCCTCAAGCAGTAGCTGAAGCTATCGAAGAGATTGTAGAAGAAGTAGAGAGAAAAGTTAATCGTGTAGTGCGAACAATTGATGAAGCAACCGCCCAAAGGATGTTTCAATCATTTATTCGTTCTTTAAGAGATTAAACAATTAATAAATAATTTGTTAAGAAACAATTTACAATAAGTTTAAGTATTTAAATAGATATTAAAGGAGAAATAATTATGGCAGACGACAAAACTAAATTCGTTGCTGACGACGGTTACTCAGAAGTACCTCAGCCTGTAAAGCCTGAAGGTGGAGAAATTGTTAAGAAGAAGAAGGGCGAAGTCGAAGCTAAAAAGAAATCAGATGTAAAGACTCCTGGTCAAGAAAAAGCCGGTGAGAAAGTACCAACTGCTGAAGAAGTAGAAACTACTGACGAAGTTGTTGAAGAAGTTGTACAGATTGAAAATTCAATCGAATCAATTTTTGAAGGTACTGATCTTTCAGAAGAATTTAAAGCAAATATTAAACTAGTATTCGAAGCAGCTGTTAATGAGCAAGTTGCATCAAAGACAGACTCTTTGAAAGAAGATCTAGAAAGTAAACTCGAAACTGAACTAAGTGAAGCTATTGATAACCGTATGAAGGATGTTGTTGAAAATGTAGACAAATATCTAGACTACGTTGTTGGTGAGTGGATGGAAGAGAATAAAATCGCTGTAGAAGCTGGTATTAAAGTTGAAATGGCAGAATCTCTACTAGACGGTCTTAAAGGTCTTTTCACTGAGCACAACATCGAAGTATCGGAAGAGACTTTTGATGTAGTTGAGAGTTTAGAAAAGCAGGTTTCAGAACTTGAAGAAGGTACTAATACTGTAGTCAATGAAAATATTGAACTTAAAGGTGTTATTTCTTCTATGAAGGCTGTAAAGGTATTTGAAGGTATGGTAAGTGGTTTATCTGAAAACCAGATAGAACGTTTTAAAATACTTTCTGAAAAACTTGACGTTGAAGATGCAGACGCTTATGCAGAAAATCTTTCAGTAATCAAGGAATCCTTCTTTAGCGAGGGCAAAATTGCTACTCCTAAGGTAGAGGATGTCGAAGAAGACGAAATTATTCTAGAAGAACAGGAAGTGCAAAAACCAACTTCTGATTACACTTCTATAAATGCTCTAGTTGAAGCTTTCAACATTAAGAAGTAAAGAATAATTAAAATTGGTTTGTTTAAAAAAACTTAATTTAATTTAATACAAAAGGAGATAGATATGAGTAACTATCAAGCATTGGTTGAAAAGTGGAGCCCTATCTTAGAGCATGCATCTTTTTCGCCTATTACTGATTCTCATAAGAAAGCGGTAACAGCAACAATCCTCGAAAACACAGAGAGAGCTCTGTCAGAAACTGGTGATTTATCAGCAAATATGACAAGCCTACTTTCAGAAGCATCACCAACAAACGATGCTGGAACAGGTGGTTTCGGAGCTGGTTCAGCAGCAGGCGGTCCTACTGCCGGTTATGATCCAATTCTTATAAGTTTGGTACGAAGAGCGGTTCCTAACCTAATCGCATATGACATCTGTGGCGTACAGCCTATGACCGGTCCTACTGGTCTAATCTTTGCTATGAGAGCAAGATACGGCGCACAAAACGGTGATGAAGCATTCTACGCGGAAGCGGATACTGACTTCTCTGGTGACGGCACTCACGCTAACACTTTACCTAACGCTAACCCTGCTCTAGTAACATCTGGTACTGGACTTGGAACAGGCGCTGGTGAAGCACTTGGTGATGGAGCTGGAGCTGGCTACGCAGAAATGGCCTTCTCAATCGAGAAAGTAACTGTTGCTGCAAAAACTAGAGCTCTAAAAGCTGAATACACTACTGAGCTTGCTCAGGACTTACGTGCTGTTCACGGCTTAGACGCTGAAACTGAACTTGCTAACATTCTTCAATCTGAGATCCTAACGGAAATCAATAGAGAAGTTGTTCGTACAATTTACAAGACTGCTGAAGCTGGTGCCCCTGGTACTGCTGCTGCTGGTGTTTTCGACTTAGATGTTGACGCTAACGGTCGTTGGTCTGTAGAGAAGTTCAAGGGACTTATGTTCCAGATTGAGCAAGAAGCAAACGCTATTGCAAAGGGTACTCGTAGAGGGAAAGGTAACATGGTTATCTGTTCTTCAGACGTTGCATCTGCATTGCAAATGGCTGGTGTACTAGATTACGCACCTGCTCTTAACTCTAACACTCTTGAAGTTGATGATACTGGTAATACTTTTGCTGGTGTTCTTAACGGAAGATTCAAAGTGTACATCGATCCATTCGCTGGCTCTAACTACCTAGTAGTTGGATATAAAGGTTCTAGCGCATTCGATGCTGGCTTGTTCTACTGCCCATACGTTCCATTACAAATGGTTCGTGCTGTTGGTGAGAATAGCTTCCAACCAAAAATCGGATTCAAAACTCGATACGGTATGGTTGCTAATCCATTCGCAGAAGGTACTACGCAAGGTGTTGGTGCATTAACTGACAACGCTAACAAGTACTACAGAAGAGTTCGTGTAATAAACTTATTCTAAGAATAATAAGTTACATTTGTACTTTAAAGGGGGATCTTCGGATCCCTCTTTTTTTGCTTTTAAATAAGTGCTCGGCCTAACAGAGAACCTATTTCTTGGAATTCACGTAAAGGGCCTTCTTGCACACTAATTTTCATTGTCTCGAAGTTTCTCCCTATTATTTTTATATTACCATTTGTTATTACCGATAACATACCAATGGGTGTTTGACAATCTCCATCTATTTCTTTAAGAGCTTGTTTTTCAGCCATAGCCATATACCAAGTATCCCAATGATTTACGTTAGATAAAGCGCCTGACATACGATCGCCTATTTTCATTTGTAAAGCAATAACACCTTGACCAGGAGCAGGTAACATATCAGCAGTTCCAAATACTCTTGATATCTTATGTGTTAATCCAAGAGCATCAAGTCCAGCTTTAGCTAATATTATTGCGTCGTATTCTCCATTCTCTTGCTTATTAATCCTAGTATCTATATTACCTCTTATAGGAACTACTTCAGCATTAGGATATAAATCTCGTATCTGCTCGATCCTTCTAGGGCTACTTGTACCTATAGTCTTTGGGTTAATATTATTACCTACAAGGCAGTCGTGGTGGTCATTTCTAGGGAGTACACAGGGTACATGTAAGTGTTCGTCGTTATCTCGAGTGAGATCTTTAAATGCGTGGATTGCAATATCTATTTTATTATCCATTAAAGCTTGTTCTATTTCTTTACAGAACACACCTTTACCACCCATTTCTTCAATAGGAGTATTAGGATTTAGATCTCCAGTAGAGTCTATTAATATTGTCTTTGTTTCAAAGGGAATAAGCTTAGTAGCTTGTTCAGTATACGCAAGTGCTAGCTTAGACTTGCGAGTTCCAACAAGTGGTATCATAATATATCCTTTTTGGCACTCCGTAGGAGAGTCGAACTCCTGTTGCCGAGATGAAAACCCGGTGTCCTAACCACTAGACGAACGGAGCAGTGTGAGTTTATTCTTCTTCTGGAAACTTGACCAAATGACAGTTGTCACCGGTCCCAGTAGTCTTAAGGAATCCTTGATCAATAAGAGATTCTATAGTTGCAGCTACGATTAATCTCTTACTATCTGCCCAAGTAATAAAGTACCCGAACGTAGAAAAAACTACAGCTGTGATTATAAATTCTATTACACCAAAATCTATTTCCATTATTGATCTCCGTATCTAGCTAATACCTTTTCAATGATTTTTTGCTGAGCTGTTAAGTGCTCATCTGCATCAATCTCTCTTTCGATCCTAACTCGAGTATCATCAGCGTAATCCTCAGCGATAATAAAACCGTGTTCTACTGCCATTGTGAGCACTGCGTTATTGTCTAGTTCAGCTAACTTGTTTAAAGCCGCTTCTAGAACGTTGTCGACATCGAGAGTTCCTCTCTTGCAATCTTCCATCAAAGCCTTTACTATTTCATTATTCACTTTTGGTTCCTCCTTAATATACTTATAAAAGTTAAACATTTGCTTACGTAATCCCATCTAAAAGTTCCTCTTTATTGTAACCTTCAAACCCTTGCCACCAGCTAGGTGCTGGCCGCCCCCAGTCCCACTTAGCAAAAGGTTTTGCTGCGTGGTAATAGTTTCTGTAAGCCTGAACTGCATCTTCATTTTTGCAGTTAGGATATTGACTCATCGCTTGTGCAAACGGTGTGAGCCCAATGTCTTTTATATTCTTAGGAGGCATACTTAGCATTGCGCCAAGTTTCTGCCATGTAAGATGTGGCTTGTTTCTGCGATACTCAAATTCATTTGCTAGTCCGCGAAAGTGTTCATAGTGCCACTCATAGTTAGTTTTACTTTCGGCTGTCCAAGTTGTACACGGATGGAATTTGTGTACTGCCAAATAGTAAAGATCATCTCTTTCGTCGCCAAAAGAGTAATATTGTTGCATCGTTTTACCAGATCGTGATCTTCTTCTTTCTGGTACTCCGTCAAGCATTCGATGTACGGTTGAAAGCATCTGTGCACTTTCAATAATCATTTTAGGTACGTGTCTGTCACAGCACATTTGTGCCGCGGTAATAGGATCTGAATCTAAAACAAATATATTCAAATTACTTTACCCACACTTTGTTATACTTAGTAGGCATATTCTCACAAGAGTAAATGTCTTCGTCAGTATAGTTAATTACTGTAACACACTCATCAGTAGAATGCGACATATGAACATCAGGAATTGCAGCATAAAAGGAAAAACCATATGCAAACACACAAGTTACAATTACAAATGCAACTACTGTCTTAATAAAACCTTTTATACTATTGCTCATATTCACCTACCTTTTTAAATTTGCGTCTAGATTTAGAAAACTGTTTCATTGGCTTGTTAAAGACTTTTAATTCACTACCTGGAGCTTGATAAGCTACAAGTTGAACCTGTCTATTAACATGATATAGACCATTTGTAATGGGCTCTTTGCCCCAGTCAGTTACTTCTTGTAAAATCTCAATCATTATTCTACAGTCCATGTCATAGTGTTAGGGTAAAGAACGACTGGTGCAGCCTTCTTTGAAAAGTATCTGCCGCTACCTGAGTAACCAACTTTATTAACAGCTTCTAATGGAGAAGATGATTTAACTTCTGCGAGGTATTCTTCAACAGTGTAATTTTCAATGATTGCTTTAACCCAAGATTTCCAAGGCTTTGAGCCATACTTGAACCTAGCAATAAATGACGGCTGTGGTAAGCCGTTCCAAGATGGGTGGCAGCCAGGTCTTGCAACTTCCATGTTCACAGACTGTGAGTGTCTGCCTCTATACATTAAGTACATTCCATCCCAAGTAAATTGCTCTTTGTCAAATTTAGTCATAATCATTTCTCCATTTTTCATAATTTATAAGTATATTATATCATATCAAAGAGTATTTGTCAACCCTTTTTGACATTTATTTTCACTTATTTACGCACTCTTTAAAAGAGTTGGAGTTACTCTCCACAAACCGCCGTCTGCAGTTTTCATTTGGATGTTCTTGACCATCACCTTAGTGATAACACCTTCAATACGAGATCCGATCTTTGAAGTAAACCAGACGTTCTGGCCAATACTAAAGGAATTCTTAGCAACTTGTTGCTTAGCTTTATTTTGAGCGTTAAACATGCTTCCAATTTGACGCATCTGAGATTGATCAGCTTTAGCAAGTAAAGAGTTCAGTTTGTTCATTTCAGTAGTAGTTAGCATAATATAGTTTCCTTTAGTTTAAATTTTAATTATTTAATATGTATATTATATCATATCAAATGGTGTTTGTCAACACTTATTTTCATTTATTTACTGAAACAATATCGTAACGTTCAAGTAGATCGATGCCCAAACGTTTCTTTAACATATTGTCTAATATATTAAGATGTCCGTTAAGTAAAGCAGTAATCTCCTCAAATTTGAGTTCTATATTAAACTCAGCAACAGTCGAAGGTCGTGTTGGACACTTGTCCATAGTAGTCATAGCACAATTTGTTGTG
>Ga0209192_10000901_pt1 | contig 25983 bp, 22 predicted proteins | sample ArcticOcean_MG_C_11_FD_187433 | JGI IMG/M metagenome (GOLD analysis project Ga0209192, IMG submission 187433) | Marine microbial communities from western Arctic Ocean - ArcticOcean_MG_CB2_154 (SPAdes) (version 2) | ecosystem: Environmental > Aquatic > Marine > Oceanic | place: Arctic Ocean... | reverse complement strand
CGTTTGCTCATACGCATTTTCATCAAGCTCAACAGCATCTATAGTCATCGCATCCGAACGCTGTGCAAGCATTAAAGAAAGCACTCCTGTTCCTGCACCAATGTCTAAAATAGAATCTGGGTAGTTGTCAACAGTACACCAAGCGCCTAACAATACACCGTCTGTTCCAACTTTCATCGAAGTTTTATCCTGATGAACTGTAAACTCCTTGAATTGGAATGGTTTTGATTGGATCATTTTTAGTTTTAAAACTGACTTCGAGATAAACGTTTACAAATCTTAAGAATTTTTCTGTGTGCAACCCAACTAGATTTCTTAACACCTCTGTAAAAATCAAACAAGACCTGTTTATTTATTTTTAAAAATAAAAAATCTTTGACAATTGCCAAAGATTTTCTTTTGTAGAGAGGAAGGGATTCGAACCCTCGATACCGTTACCAGTATACTACCTTTCCAAGGTAGCGCCTTCGACCACTCGGCCACCTCTCTATAAATACAAGTCAATCAATCCTTCTGGAGTTTCAACTTCTATTGTATTATTTTCTCTATTTACCTTTTTAATGAATTCATCCACCATCGGAATAAAAACTTCAGTTCCAGCTCTGTCAATTTCAAAAAGAGGCTGTGCCGCTTTGTCATTGATATGAACAATCTGACCAACTTCACCAAAATTAACATCTACCACGGTAAAACCAATTACCTCATGAAAATAAAACTTATCTCCAGACAATTTCGGTAATAAAGTTGAAGGTAAATAAATTCCGCATTTTAAAATTGAATCTGCTTCCGTATCAGAGTAGATATCTTCAAACTGAACACGTAATTGATTTCCTTTGTGTAATGAACTTTTTTCAATAAAAAATGGAACCAGATTGCTGCCAAATTCGACATAAACCGATTCCATTTCTGTGTACAACTCAGGTTCGTCCGTATCTAACTTGATAACTACTTCCCCTTTAAAACTATATTTTGTTACAATTTTGCCTAAATAAAAACAATCTTCTTTACGCATCCTCGTAGGTCTTTAGTTTTTACTCTGCTGCTTTTGCTGCTGCTTCATCAATTGTTTCTGGAGCTACTTCAGCTGCTTCCTCAACTTTTGCAACCTCAACAACCTCTTCAACAACTGGCTTAGCTGCTTCAATTCTTGCCTCATTTACGGCCTTCTCTGCTGCAAATGCTGCTGCTTTCGCATCAGATTGTGCTTGAGATAATCCAGCTGCTTTGTCAGAAATTTTAGCTTCTTTCTCCGCTACCCAAGCTGCAAATTTACCATCTGCCTGCTCCTGAGTTAAAGCACCTTTACGAACACCACCAACTAAATGGTTCTTTAACATTGCACCTTTGTAAGATAAAATGTTTTTTACAGTATCCGTTGGCTGTGCACCATTTTGTAACCACTCTACAGCTTTATCAATGTTTAAATCAATCACTGCAGGGTTGATGTTTGGATTGTAAGTACCTATTTTCTCTAAGTATTTACCATCTCTTTTTGCACGAGCATCTGCGGCAACGATCCAATAGAATGGTTTCCCTTTTTTTCCGTGTCTTTGTAATCTAATCTTTACAGACATAATTTGTTAATTTTTTAAGGTTCTCGACCTTGATTATTAAAATCTTACCATCTCGTAGTAAGTGGGCGCAAAAATACAAAACCTTTTTAAAATAAGAGGAGATTTATGGATATTTTTTAGGAGGTTTAAATGGACGGAGACTACTCGCTTTTCCCCAGGTATCAAAAAGAGTTCAAACGGGCTGTTTAATGCCGATCGCAGCGCATTAGAAAGGATAAACAATGGTTGATAACTTCCTTCTAAATTTTAGTCAAAAAAATGTAAATTTACACTCCGTTCGAAAAAAAAATCAGTCAACAAATAAACATTTTTCATGTACTTAATCTTTGATACAGAAACCACTGGATTACCCAAAAGCTGGAATGCTCCAATTACCAATACAGAGAATTGGCCTCGGTGTGTTCAAATTGCGTGGCAACTGCATGATGAAATGGGAAATATCATAGAGCACAACGACTTCCTTATCAAACCAGACGGCTATAACATTCCGTATGATGCAGAAAGAATTCACGGGATTTCTACTGAGTTAGCAGAAGAACAGGGAATTTCTTTAGCAGCAGGCTTGCTACTCTTTAATGAAGTTCTAAGCAAAACAACTTTTATTGTCGGTCAGAATTTAAATTTTGACTTAAATATAATGGGCTGTGAGTTCCATAGGCTTGGTGTGGAAAACAAAATGACTTCCCTCCCAATATTAGATACCTGTACAGAGAAAACAGCATTGATGTGTCAAATTCCTGGAGGTCGTGGTGGAAAATTTAAATTACCCACGTTAACAGAGTTGCACCAACATCTATTTGGCACAGGTTTTGGCGATGCCCATAATGCAACTGCCGATGTAGAAGCTACTACCCGTTGTTTCTTAGAATTAATTCGGATTCGAGAATTTACGAAAGAACAATTAGATGCAGATGCCACTTATTTTAAGAAGTACTCAGAAACCAATCCAAAACCAATTCAAGTAATTGGCTTAAAACATATCAATCTTAAGAAAGAAAGTGATAAAATTCGGCAACGTATAGACCAGTTAAAAGACACTGAAAGCACAAAATCCACCTCTGATGGACTTGCAGAGTTAGAGAATATACAATTTTCACATTTACACAACCATACACAATATTCTGTTTTACAATCTACCATGGAAGTTGGTCAAATTGTAAAAGCTGCAGCCAACGATAACATGCCAGCAGTTGCCATGACAGATACTGCCAATATGATGGCTGCCTTTCACTTTGTGAGCGCTATTTTACATCATAACAAAACGGCTAAAACTCCAATGAAACCAATTGTGGGTTGTGAGTTTAACGTCTGTGGAAACCATAAAAATAAGTCACAAAAAGACAACGGATATCAAGTCGTATTACTTGCAAAAAATAAAAAAGGATATCACAATCTTGCGAAAATGTCTTCCATTGCTTTTGTAGATGGATTCTATTATGTTCCGAGAATAGATCGAGAAGTCATCAAAAAATACAAAGAAGATATTATTGTTTTAACAGGAAACCTTTACGGAGAAGTGCCTAGTAAAATTTTAAATCTAGGAGAGAAACAAGCAGAAGAAGCCTTACTCTGGTGGAAAGAAGAATTTAAAGACGATTTTTATATTGAGTTGATGCGCCACAATCAACAAGATGAAAAAATTGTAAATGAAACCTTGTTGACCTTTTCAAAAAAACATGATATTAAAGTTATTGCGACAAACAACACCTTTTATTTAGAAAAAAAAGATGCAAATGCACATGATATTTTATTATGTGTAAAAGAAGGTGAAAAGCAAGCAACTCCCATTGGAAAAGGGCGCGGTTATCGATACGGATTGCCAAACCAGGAATACTATTTCAAATCTTCAGAAGAGATGAAAACGCTTTTTGCAGACTTGCCAGAAGCAATAATCAACATTCAAGAAATTGTAGATAAAATTGAAATATTTACGCTAGCAAGAGATGTCTTGTTGCCGGCTTTTGACATTCCAGATGAGTTTAAAGATGCTGCAGATAATACCGACAAAGGAAAACGTGGCGAAAACAATTTTTTAAAACACTTAACTTTTGCAGGTGCAAAAAAAAGATACGGAGAAATTACAGCAGCCATCAAAGAGCGTTTAGACTTTGAATTATCCGTAATTGAAAAAACAGGGTATCCTGGTTATTTCTTAATTGTAGAAGATTTTATTCGCGAAGCTCGAAACATGGATGTTGCCGTAGGTCCTGGTCGTGGATCTGCAGCGGGTTCTGTAGTTGCCTATTGTTTATGGATTACAAATATTGACCCTATTAAATATGATTTACTTTTTGAACGTTTTTTAAATCCCGAACGTGTGTCGATGCCCGACATCGATATTGATTTCGATGACGAAGGCCGGGGACGTGTTATGGAGTATGTTATTAATAAATACGGTGCAAATCAAGTTGCACAGATTATTACCTACGGAACAATGGCTGCCAAGTCTTCTATTAGAGATACTGCCAGGGTTTTAGATTTACCGCTTTTTGAAGCCGATAGAATTGCAAAATTAATCCCGTTAATAAAACTAAAAAATATTTTTGGGGACGATGCAAAAAGTAAAGGCAAAGTTGCAGGATTAAGATCGGAAGAAAAACAGCTTGTTGAAGAGCTCAAAAACATGTCTTTCGGAAATGATTTGGTTTCAGAGACCATCAACAAAGCTACCATGTTAGAAGGTTCTGTTCGGAATACAGGAATTCACGCCTGTGGGGTTATTATCACACCTGGAGATATTACCAATTATGTACCGGTTGCTTTGGCAAAAGATTCTGATATGTATGTGACCCAATTTGACAATTCCGTAGTAGAATCCGCAGGTTTGTTAAAAATGGATTTCTTGGGATTAAAGACACTGACCTTAATTAAAGATACCGTTAAAATTGTAAAAGCGAGGCATGATATTGATCTAGATCCAGACAGCTTCCCTTTAGACGATGTAAAAACATACGAACTCTTTCAACGTGGTGAAACAGTAGGTATTTTTCAATATGAATCTCCAGGAATGCAAAAACACATGCGTTCTTTGAAACCTACTGTTTTTGCAGATTTAATTGCAATGAATGCCCTGTACAGGCCAGGTCCAATGGAATATATTCCGTCTTTTATTAATAGAAAACACGGTACAGAAGATATTGAATACGATTTGCCTGCCATGGAGGAATATTTGGCAGAAACCTACGGAATTACAGTATACCAAGAACAAGTAATGTTACTCTCTCAAAAACTAGCAGACTTCACAAAAGGGGAAGCGGATGTTTTGAGAAAGGCAATGGGTAAAAAACAGATTGCAGTCTTAGATAAAATGAAGCCTAAATTTATAGAACAAGCTTCAAAAAAAGGGCACGATGCAGACAAGTTAGAGAAAATTTGGAAAGACTGGGAAGCTTTTGCAAGTTATGCTTTTAACAAGTCTCACTCTACCTGCTATGCTTGGATTGCGTACCAAACGGCTTATTTAAAAGCACATTACCCAGCAGAATATATGGCCTCTGTGCTTTCTAATAATATGAACGACATCAAATCCGTTTCCTTCTTTATGGAAGAATGCAAACGTATGGAATTGCCCGTTTTTGGCCCAGATTTAAATGAATCATTTTTAAAATTTTCTGTCAACGATGAAGGCGCAGTAAGGTTTGGAATGGCCGCTGTAAAAGGTGTTGGTGCCGGGGCAGTAAGAGCTATTATTAAAGAACGAGAAAAAAATGGAAACTACACCTCTATTTTTGATTTGGCAAAACGCGTGGATTTGCGTGCTGCAAATAAAAAATCTTTTGATAGTTTGGTCAAAGCCGGCGCCTTTGATTCTTTTGAGGATACACACCGAGCACAGTATTTTCATACCGATGAAAAAGGATTGACTTTCTTGGAGCGCGCTATGAAATATGGAAGTAAATACCAAGAAAACGAAAACTCCGCGCAAGTCTCTATGTTCGGCGAAGCTTCTTCTGTTCAATTTCCTGAACCTGATATTCCTGAATGTGATATCTGGGGGACTATGGAACTTCTATCGCAAGAAAAAGAAGTGATAGGTATCTATATTTCTGCGCACCCATTAGACGATTTTAAAAATGAACTAAAATTTTGTAATGCTTCTTTAAAATACTTTAAAGCAGATCTTGCCAAATTTGTAAATATGAACTTGGCATTTGCAGGAATTATTACAGATGTACAGCATCGCGTTTCTAAGGCTGGAAAAGGATGGGCCATGTTTACAGCTGAAGATTATGGCGATAGTAATGAGTTTAGAATTTTTGGAGAAGATTATCTTAGGATGCAACATTTTTTAGTTCCAAATCAATTTTTATTTATCCGAGCGACCGTTCAACCCGGTTGGACCAATAAAGAAGGAGTTGTAGGGGAACCCCGATTAAAATTTATAGAAATGAAACTATTACATGATATCATGGATGAACTGTGTAAAAAAGTAACCATACAGCTTCCCTTAAATCAAGTGAAAGAAGATACTATTTTAAACTTAGAATCTATCCTAAAAAACACACCCGGAAAACAAGCTTTGAATTTCACTGTTTGGGATGAAAAAGAAAAAATAGAGGTGAGTTTACCGAGTAGAAACACGAAAATACACATTACTAGCGAATTGTTGTCTACTTTAGAAAATCAGGAAATTGCGTATAAACTAAATTAGATAAAGCATATAGACATCACTTTATCACGAATGTAAGTTCCGTATGGTCTCTCTTTTTCTTGACAGAACCGAATCAAAATTACTTTAAAAGCTGTGTTACCACATAGCCATAAGTAGCCGAAAAACACGTGTTCTCAAAAAAACAATATTCGGTTAAAATCTAAATAAAAAGTTAAATAAAAAGAAATCGACTTTAACTTAAACTGATTCTAATTAAGAACGTTTAGAGAAATTTGCAATTAAAAGAAATTACAATATTGTTATTTTTGCAGTCAATTTAAGAAGATAAATGATAAAAGAAAAAAGTGGTGTTTGGCAAAGTTGGAATGACAATATTAAATATAGTTATAAAACACTTTACAAAATTACATCTGAAGAAGAGTTAAAGGAAATCGTAAAAAAGTCAGAGAAGATTAAATTTTTCGGAACCAAACAAAGTTCAGCGGATATTGCTTCTGGTGTAGCAACTTTGGTGGATATGACAACCTATAATAAAATTATTTCATACGATGATGATGCGCTTACAATTACAGCACAATCAGGTGTAATCCTAGGAGACTTATTAGAAGCTATTGAATCTAAAGGTTGGTGTATTCCATGTTTACCAGATATTAATACCATTACGCTAGGGGGCGCATTGGCAACCGGTACACACGGAACAAGTGGAAAGTTACTTTCAGAATATGTGATAAAATGTAGTATCGTATTGGCAGATGGAACACTTAAAAAAGTGACTTCAGAAGATCCATTGATAGATGCAGTTCGTGTATCCCTTGGCGTTTTGGGAGTACTTTCTGAAATTACTTTTAAGTGCGAGCCGATATACACCTTGCATGTAAAAGAAGGTCCAGAAAATGATTCTGAATGGTTGCCTAAGATTTCAGAACGTCTAAAAAAACATGATTTTTTAAGAATTTTATGGCTACCTCACACAGACAATGGTTATGTAATTACGGGAGACAAAATAGATTCAGATGCTAATGTTACAGAAAATCTTGGTCCTAAATACTTAAAACACCGAAGAACTGCCTCTAAGGTATTGTACAAGTACTCGCATGTATATCCTTGGATGACAGCCATTGCTAATAAAATACTATTCAAAGCTTTCTTTAGCTCCAGAAAAGAACACAAAGGATCTTTATACCAAGCAACAGTGACCAAATCTAGAGGATCTACTATAGAACTCTCAGAATGGACTATAGGATTGGATAAGTTCCCGAAAGTATTTGAAGAACTAAAAACTGAAATCAATAAATGGTCCAATAAATCTTTTATCCATATTCCAATGGATGTGCGCTTTATACAAAAAGATACTTCTTGGCTAAGTTATGCGTACAAGGAAGATATGGTAACTTTGGGTTGTGTTTCTAGAAATGCTGCCACGGCGGATACCTACGAAGCATTTAAAAGTATTGAAAAAGTTTTTTTAAAATACGGAGGAAAACCACACTGGGGAAAACGTTTTGCAGCGAAAGATGCAGAATTATCCAAAATTTACAGCAAATGGGAAGATTTTAAACTTTTGAGAAAAAAATTAGATCCAACTAATAAATTTTTAAATCCTTATTTAACAAAGGTTTTTAACGAAAAAACAACCGTATAATGCATCCAAAGGGCTTTTTATTTGATTTTGATGGTGTAGTAGTCGATAGTTCTATAAGCCATGGTGCTGCCTGGGAGTCCGCTTTCAGGGAGCTCTTTCAACAACAGATTGCACCATTCCCTAGAAGCCATAATGGAAAATCTCCTATGGTCATTGCAGAATACTTTTGTACCGTTATAGGAGAAGAAAAACGAACTAAAGAGTTGTTTTTATTAAAGGACAAGCATTTAGATATTTATTTTAAAGTTCCGAAGTTACTTCCTGGAGTTAGAGAGTTTACGAGCTATTTATCCAAAGAAAAAATCCCTTATGGAATTGCAAGTAACGCAACCAAACAGTTTTTAAAAAACAGTGTTCTTCATTTAACCTTAGACTTCCCAATTGTTTTTGGTGTCCAAGATTATGTAAAACCAAAACCAGCCCCAGAAGCCTATATTACCTTAGCAAAGGCTTTGGGCTTTCAAAAAGAAAATTTTGAGGATCTATGGGTTTTTGAAGATAGCTTAACGGGAACTACTGCTGCTAAGTTAGCAGGAATGGTTCCTATTGGAATTATGACTCAATTCTCTGAAGAAGATTTGAAAGAAGCTGGAAGTGTTTTGGTGTTTCCTACTTTGTTAGAAGCTTATCAATATTTAGTAAAATAGGAAGCTACAATGTTTAAAAATAAAACGGCTACAATTTAGAATTGTAGCCGTTTTATTTTTAAACATTAGTTTGTTACTTCTCTAAAAAGTGTTTCTAAATTTTTATTCTGAGCAGTTAAACTTAAAATTTTAAGACGATTCTCTTGTGCTAAATCGAAAATTTTAGAGCGCATATCTTTGTCGGAACTAAATGTTAATTGCCAATTGTTATCTGATGTATTTTTCACAGAACTTAAGTTAGATAATTTCTGAAAAATTACCTCATCAAAAGAAGTATTAAAAGTAACTTCTATTATTTGTTCTTTTGAGTCTTGAAGTTCTTCTAGTTTTTTGTCAACTAAGATTTGACCCTTTTTAATTATAATTACGCGGTCACAAACGGCCTCTACTTCTTGCATAATATGTGTAGAAAACAGCACTGTTTTATTTTTTCCTAATTCCTGAATCAAAGCTCTAATCTCTATAATTTGGTTAGGATCTAAACCAGTTGTTGGTTCATCTAGAATTAAGACTTTTGGATTGTGTAAAATAGCGGCAGCAATACCCACTCTTTGCTGATACCCTTTAGATAATTGATGTATTTTCTTATTTGCCTCTAAAGTCAAACCTACTTTTTCTATACAGTCTTCTATTTGACTTTTAGCTACCTTATAAATAGCAGCTTGAAACTGCAAGTATTCACGCACATACATTTCTGCATACAAAGGATTGTGCTCGGGTAAATATCCAATTACTTTTTGCGCTGCTATCGGATTTTTTAAAACATCAATTTCATCAACAAATACTTTACCAGAGTTCGGTTTTATATAACCTGTAAGAATTTTTATCATTGTAGACTTCCCAGCACCATTAGGACCTAAAAAACCAATTATCTGTCCTTTATCTGCAGAAAAAGAAACCGTATCTAATACTTTTTCCGTCGTATATTTTTTAGAAACTGAAATTACATTTATAGACATGCTGCTCTTCTGTTTTTAATTCGATAAATACCTTCCTTCTGGGAGATAATTTTTTTAATTTTTCTAATTTTTTTCATCCGTAACCAAACTATCGGATGTCTTTTTTTATAGAGCCATAGCGTACCCAAATCCAATGCAAAATAGAAAAGGCTAATACCGCTGGGAGGATTGTGACTTGGTAAAAAAGAAATTACATCCCAAGCAGTTGTTGGCCACCACCAACAGCCATAACTTGTGCCAATAATTTCTAAATATGCCACTGTTAAATACATCGTTAAATAAAACAACCGCTCTCTTGGCCTCTTGCGAAGAATTAAAAGTGTTATTACGGTCATCACAAAACCAAAAACATCCGCCTTCAATATTAGGAAAAAAGTTGCATACACAATAATGAAACTCGTAAATAGATGTTCTAACCTACTTTTATTTTTAATAATTGAACTCGCTTTTGAAAAATATAAAACACCCACATACACTAATGCATGGCCTAACGGAATATAATGAGGAACATTCCCTAATCGGTAGGTATACATTCCCAAAACGATCGAAAAAAGATACTCGCCAAATACCGCAATGACCACTGCTAATATCATTTGCTCTCTAATCCGCCTACTTATACTGTAAAAAGTTACTGAAAAACCAATAACCATGCTAATATTTGCATAGGTTTGGGCATTATTAGTAATAGCAACCATGCTAGAACTATCTAAAAATAATCCAAACAAGATAAATAAAAAGAGCAGACCTAAGCTCTTAAACATTGCGAATATCGAAGATTTAGATCCTAATAAACTCATACTGCTAAAATAGGAAAGAAAATAAAAATGGCTCAATATATATCGAGCCATTTTATATAAAAACGTTTTTTATACTTATAATTGGTACCTCACTCTAAGACTAACAAATCTTGGTAAAATAAAAGTTTCATTTATATTAAATGAAATATTACTTTGACTTACAGAAGCTCTTGAGCCCGTTGCTAATAAATTACTTCCTACCAATTCATATTCCCACTTAGCATCCCTGTCTTTTCTGTAGGCTAGTTTTGCATCCCAAATTTTATACGAATTTTGAACACTTCCACCTTGTCTCACCTCATTAAATGAAAAATCTGACGTAATTGTAAGAGAATCCCAAACATAGGCATCAAAGTTTATAGAAGGTACATGCACAATACTTTTAATATCCACTGGAAGTGAAGCATCTTGCTGATTGGTAAAGCTTACGCTGTATTTTAAACTAACATTTGGGGCTTTTGTGAAATTTGTTCCAATGCTTGTATTATAACTTTGGTTGTATATTATATTTTCAATTCCACCAGCACCTCTAAATCTGTAGTTTTTATTATAATTAAAGCTTCCTCCTAAGGACATTTTTATCTTTTTAATTGTTTTTCCTACCCTACCAAAAGCTAAAAATGTTTCATTATCCTCCGGTGAATTTAAACTAGTGCTCGTAGAAACTACAGAATTTCTAATAAAGTTAGAATTACTCACCACCTGATCTATTGTTTTTCTATAACTTACTCTAGCAAATACATTACTTGCATTGAATAAATTAAAACTAGAATATCGCAGGGCCACATTGTGAAAACTGGCATTATTTAAATCAAATTTTCCTGCAAAAAAAGAATTATATCTATTGGCAACGATCCCCCTTGCAATTTTATTTACATCTATAAAATTAACTTCTTGTTTGTAGGTCATTGTTAAACTCTCACTTCTTTTAAATTGAGCAATTACTTCAAGTTCTGGCAATAGCTGCATAAATTTTTCTTCAAGATACTCTAAACCTCCATATTGCGTATTGTTTGTTTTATAGGAGTGCATTGTAAATCCGGGTGTAAAGGTTAAAATACCCGCTTTTAAACGATACCTTAAACCAGCATACACGTCTGTAAATTGATACTCTGTGTCATTTTTTGTTTGAAGGTCCTCGATTCCATTAATTGCGGGAGTTGGATCAAATTCGTCGCCATTATCCAAAAGTTGAAAGAAACGGGAATCAAAGTTTTGAGTACTTAAAATCGTTCCTGCAACAAAATTTAAATTACTCTTTTGGTTTAAAATATAATAGTAATCTAACTTGGCGTCTAACTGGTTTGATTTTACTTTTCTATCCTGCTTTAGTTTATAAAACATATTGGAGCTATCTAAACCTAAGCTTTCTGCCGCATCATCAAAACCGTCATTCTCCAAAGCTTCATTATTCGTTGGATCATTCTCTAATGAAGCTGCGTAAAAAGGATCTTCATCCTGCAGTAAATGTTGCACTTCTAGCGCAAAAATACTTTTCTCACCTAGGGTATAAAAATAACTCAAGTTTTGATTGATCTTAAAGGGCGTTGCACCTTCTTTTTCTGAAATGACTCCTAGCACTTTAGAATTCACGGCATCTTCTCTAAATTCATTAGAAAAACGACCAGTAATATCATAGTTTAACTGATTGTTAAAATCTTTCTTGTAAACAGTGCTGAAACGAAACAAACCAGTATTACTCGTTTGGTTAGTAGTATTCTGTACAAAATCATCTTCAGCATCCATATCATTGTAATTGACTGTATTGTTACTTTTCTGACCATTGTTATTACTGGACCAAATTAAAAAACCACTTAAATCTAACTTTTTATTTGGAGAGTAGCTGTAGTTAAAAGCAGACAACTTTGTTTCTATCTTATTTGCATTTCTAGCGTTTGCAGTTAAGAAGCCAATTCCTCCATCTGCAATGTTAATATTGGTACCATTCGAGGGGCTTTGACTCTGAAAGCTTCCTCCAAAAGTTCTTAAATCCCTCCTACTTAATACGACATCTCCAATATTGTTTACATCACCAATAACATTTAAAGTATATTTTGGTGTATAATAGAATAATTTAGGTTGAAATAAATACAAGCCAGTATCTGGAGAATTTCCGGCACCCAACGTTACATCTCCAAACCAAAAATTCTTTTTGCCCTCTTTAAGCTTGATATTTATTGCCACTCGATCTTGATTATTTTGCACACCGCTTAGCTGACTGACATTTGAATAATTTCTTAAAACTTGAATTTTATCGACTGCATTTGATGGAATATTTTGGGTTGCAAGTTTCGTGTCTCCACTAAAAAACTCCTTTCCATCTATCAATATTTTTTCCACAGCTTTTCCTTCAACTTCAATTTGTCCATCCGCGTTAATTTCTACGCCTGGCAACTTTTTAAGGACGTCTTCTAATTTCCTTTCAGAACCATTTTTAAAAGAATCTGCATTGTAAATTATGGTATCACCACTAATGGTTATAGGCATTTTAGAAATGATCTCTATCCCGGATAACATAGTGTCTTCAGACATGGCATAACTTGCACTGATATTGAGTGTTTTTGTTTTTATATAGGTACTAATTTCCTTAAAACCAATGTAACTTATCTTAATATTGTAGGTAGTATTTGCCTTTAATTCTAATTTAAATTTCCCTTTTAAATCTGTAAAACCATAAGAGGCTATTCTTTTAGCTAGGGTATCGATAGCAATTACATTTGCCATTTCTAAAGGAGTACCAATTGAATCCTTCACAACTCCTTTGTATTCTATTTGTGCAGATGCCAATGAAGCCGTCATAAAAACAGCAATAAATAATATTTTTTTCATCTTTTTTTTTAAATAAACAAGAGTATACTCTTTACTTTAATCGTCTGCCTCGGTTTCCTCTGCTTTGAAAACGTTCTTTTAACTCCGCTGTCTTTACCTTTACAATCTTATTATACTCTTTTCTAGAGACCTCTTTTCCTTTGTTCGGTGCTTTTATTTCTAATACCTCTTTTGAACTGATAGATACTTCAGTACATAACATGGTCATTCTACCTGCATTTAATTCTAATATTAGTCCGGGCAGACCATAATAAGTGTCTGGTCCAGTGCTCACAGGAATTTGAGGAGTATACCAAGCGGTAACTGTTAACATTTTTTTCGCTGGTATTACTTCCTTTGTCTTTACAGAGTCTTTCTTTTTACCGCCTCTTCTGAAGATACTGCCCCAATCTACCGTTGTATCTTCCTTTATAAGGGTTGCTTTATAACAGGTATATTGTCCAATTTTCTTTGATTCCATTCCCATTTCCCATTGAAATTGCTCCATATCTTCCGCAACTAAAAAACGTTTACTAAATTGCTCAACGTCCTCGATCATCTTTTTATCTTTGGTGTTTTTATAAATAGACCCCTGTCCATTACTTCTACCCCACCTTGAGCCAGAGGCTCCTGGTGCATCTAGCTTCGCCTCTTCTTTAAACGAGGAAGTTGTTTTATTAAAGGTTAGCGTATATGTTTTTTCTAAAAAACTCTTCATGCGCGCCGCTCTTTGTTTTTTTTGCTGCTCGCTCATCTTTCCAAACATACTCATGTCCATTGTAGTTTTAGACATATAGATAGCTTTTCCATGAAAATTTGATTGCGCAAAAGTGGTTGCGGTAATAATTGTCAATAGAATTGTAAGTATAGCTTTCATAACCTTCTTTTTAAAGTGTATCCAAAAATAGTCTTCTTTGCCTTGGGTTAAACTTAAAAAAAACATAAAATTTAATTATCATCTAAAACAAAAAAGAATACTCCCTGCCTACTTAAGAAATAAGACATTTTTTCTAATATTTTTAAACCTAAATATTTATAGCATTAATTATAAATTGATTTATTAATTATTTTTAAAATTATAAAATTTATGTACCTTTATGGTTCCCTTTTTAATCTTATAAATTTACATATGCATATTGCAATTGCAGGAAATATTGGCGCTGGTAAAACAACGCTTACTAAACTTTTAGCGAAACATTATAAATGGAAACCTCATTATGAATCCGTAGATGAGAATCCTTACTTGGATGATTTCTACACAGAAATGGCCCGTTGGTCTTTCAATTTACAGGTTTATTTTTTAAACAGTCGCTTTAGACAGATTGTAGCATTAAGAAAATCTGGTGACAATATTATACAAGACAGAACTATTTACGAGGATGCCCATATCTTTGCACCAAATTTGCACGCAATGGGATTAATGACCAATAGAGATTATAGTAATTATAGCTCTTTATTTGACCTCATGGAAAACTTAGTAAAACCACCTGACTTATTAATCTATCTACGTGCAGATATTTCCACACTAGTTGGCCAAATTCACAAACGCGGAAGGGAGTATGAAAATTCCATTTCTATAGATTATTTAAGTCGATTAAATGAACGTTACGAAGCATGGATTTCTGAATATAGCAAAGGAAAATTACTAATTATTGATGTGGATAACTTAGATTTTGTTTCTAACCAAGAAGATTTAGGATATATTATTGACAGGATAGATGCTCAAATAAATGGTTTATTTTAAACCTTTTCAACTCATAGAACTATAAAAAAACCGCTCAAATGAGCGGTTTTTTTGTGTATTATCAAACCCTAATTTTTCTTTTGATTTAAAGAAGTAGGTTTTTCTTGTTTTTTAATTGGTGATCCATACAAATCGTAATCTCCAGCTTCATGAATTTCTATATCAATAAATTCCCCAATTTTTACATAATGTTCTCTCGCATCTACTAAAACGTCATTGTCTACATCCGGTGAATCTGATTCTGTTCTACCATAAAAATATTCTCCATCTTTCCTGTCAAACAGGCATCTAAAAGTCTTTCCTATTTTAGCTTGATTCAATTCCCAAGAGATTTGAGATTGTATCTCCATGATTTCATTTACTCTTTTAAACTTTATATCGGCAGGAACATCGTCTTCTAGCACATAAGCGCCTGTATTTTCTTCATGAGAGTACTCAAAAGCACCCAAACGCTCAAAACGCATTTCTTCTACCCAATCTTTTAATTCTTGAAACATTGCTTCTGTTTCGCCAGGATATCCAACAATTAAAGTAGTTCTAATTGCCATTTTAGGAACTGCTTCTCTAAATTTATGAAGCAGTGTTGTTGTCTTCTCATGCGTTGTACCTCGCTTCATGGACTTTAACAACTCGGTATTTATATGTTGTAACGGAATATCTAAATAATTACAAACTTTAGGCTCGCGCTTCATAACATCTAAAACATCCATAGGGAAACCCGTTGGGAAAGCATAATGCATACGGATCCATTCGATTCCGTCAACTTTTGCCAAAGCCTCTAGTAACTGTGCTAAGGCTCTTTTTTTATAAATATCTAGTCCGTAATACGTTAAATCCTGCGCAATTAGCATGATTTCCTTAATTCCTTTTTCTGCTAGTTTTGTAGCTTCTGTAACAATGTCTTCAATTGGAGTAGAAACATGCTTCCCTCTCATTAAAGGAATTGCACAAAAAGAACAAGGCCTGTCGCAACCTTCTGCAATTTTTAAATAAGCATAATGTTTGGGTGTTGTCGTCAGACGCTCTCCTATTAGCTCATGCTTGTAATCTGCTTCCAAAACCTTTAACAAATTAGGTAAATCGTGTGTTCCAAAATACTGATCTACATTCGGAATTTCTTTTTCTAAGTCCGGCTTGTAACGTTCACTTAAACAACCAGAAACAAATACTTTATCAATTTCACCCGCTTCTTTTCTTTTTGCATAGTGTAAAATAGTATCAATACTTTCTTCTTTCGCCTTCCCAATAAATCCACAAGTATTAATTACTACAATATTTCCGTCATCTTCAGGGTCTTCATGCACCACGTTTTTACCATTGGCTTTTAACTGTCCCATTAAAACTTCACTGTCATAAATGTTTTTAGAACACCCTAAAGTAACAACGTTTATTTTGTTTTGTTTGATAGTTTTTGTACGCATATATGTGTATTTGGCCTGCTGCTTAAGGCTTTCGACCTTCTGTTTTGTATTCTTATTTTAAGATTGCAAAAATAGTGCTTTTTAAACGATTGGTATTCTTTCTATTGATAGTTTTAAGGCAATTTTAGAAATATTAGAAATAGATTTAAATATTCAACTCGGTAATTATATTTTAAATATTAATTCTATAAATAAAATAACAACAATGAAGTTAATCATGGATTAATATTTACTTTCACTGCCTTACTTAAAAAACGCAATCAAATTTTAAGTTCTAAATCAAAATACAGTCTATAGAAAAAACCCAATCTTAATTTTTTTTTATTTTAAATATAAATCTTACTTAAAAAAAGAATCTACAAATTCGTGTTTATTAAAAACTTGTAAATCGTCTATGCCTTCTCCTACTCCAATATATTTTACAGGTATTTTAAACTGATCTGAAATACCAATTACGACACCACCCTTTGCGGTGCCGTCTAACTTGGTCACTGCCAAAGAAGTTACCTCTGTTGCCAAAGTAAAGTGTTTTGCCTGCTCAAATGCATTCTGACCAGTAGAACCATCTAATACTAATAAAACTTCGTGTGGTGCGTCTATAATTACTTTTTGCATTACGCGCTTAATTTTAGTCAATTCATTCATTAAATTAACTTTATTATGCAATCTACCAGCAGTATCTATAATAACAACATCTGCGTTTTGTTTTACAGCGGATGTTAAAGTATCAAATGCTACAGAAGCTGGATCTGATCCCATTTCTTGACGAACAAGAGGTACCCCTGTTCTGTCTGCCCATATTTGTAACTGATCTATGGCAGCAGCTCGAAAAGTATCTGCAGCTCCTAAAACTACTTTTAACCCTTGTTTTTTAAACTGACTGGCCAACTTACCAATAGTGGTTGTTTTACCAACACCATTTACACCTACCACCATGATTACATATGGTTTCTTATCTGCAGGAACTGTAAATTCAGTTTCGCTCTCAAGATTCGTCTCCGATAATAATCCTGAAATTTCTTCTCTAAGGAGTATGTTTAAGGCATCTGTGCCTAAATATTTATCTTTCGCAACGCGTTCCTCTATTCTTTTTATAATTTTCAAAGTAGTATTTACCCCTACATCAGAAGCAACTAAAACCTCTTCTAAATTATCTAAGACATCCGCATCTACTGTCGATTTTCCAACGATCGCTTTCGATAGTTTATCAAAAAAATTAGCTTTCGTTTTTTCGAGACCTTTGTCTAAAGTTTCCTTTTTTTGTTTGGAAAATATTTTTTTAAAAAAACTCATCTTTCTATTTTATGCTTTTTGAAAACATTATAACTCAGCATTTGTTTGTTTGCAACTATTCATTACTTGAAATCAATTCGATACTTCTACTGATTCCGCTCTCTTTTTTGTTTCCAGCACAGCTCACACTTTTTTATTAGTGTCTCTAAAGACTTAAACAATAAGTGCTGTGCGTTTCTTCGAAATAGCTGCCCACAGCGCTTAAAACCTACTCAAAAATACGGAATAATAAGGCACAAAAAAAACTACTTTCTAAAATTAGAAAATAGTTTAAATATATTGTGCAGTAAAAACTACTTTTTTGCTAAAAAAGCATTTACTTTTTCTGGTTGCATGATTGCTTCTACGAAAGTATATGCTCCTGATTTTGGAGATTTTACCATTTTTATAGCTTTACTTAATCTCTTTGAGGTTGTTTGTAAAGATGCTACTGTTTTCTTTGCCATTGTCTAAATGTTTTTAATCTATGTGCTCTGTTCAGAGTTCTAGATGTTTTAATTATTTAATTTCTTTGTGAACAGTTACTTTATTTAAGATAGCGTTGAATTTTTTAATTTCCATTCTATCAGGACTGTTTTTTTTGTTCTTTGTTGTAATGTATCTAGAAGTTCCTGGCTTCCCAGTTCCTTTATGCTCTGTGCATTCTAATATTACTTGAACTCTATTTCCTTTTTTTGCCATCTCTATATAATTTTAAGCTGCTCGCCCTTATTTAGTTAAGAATCCGTTCGCTCTAGCTTCTTTTATAACTGCAGAAACTCCTTTCTTGTTGATATTTTTTAAAGCAGATGCAGATACTTTTAAAGTAATCCATTTATCTTCTTCTGGAATGAAAAAACGCTTGGTCATTAGATTAGCGTCAAACTTTCTCTTTGTTCTATTCAAAGCCTTAGAAACATTGTTTCCAACCATTGCTTTTTTACCTGTTAATTCACAAACTCTAGACATCTTTTCGACAGTATTTATAGTGTTATCTCTAAACGAGGTGCAAATCTACACATAATTACAATATTGAACAAAACAAATTGAAAAATTTTTAAAGAATTTCTTTATGTAAAATTTCTAAAGACTTACTTACTGTCTTATTGATTGTCTTTTCTCTTGGTTGACCAAAGTCGAACTCTTGCACCCATTCCTTTTCATCGGAAATAAAAGCAATGCATACGATACCCACACTTTTATCTGTATTATCTTTTGTAGGACCCGCATTTCCAGTCACTGCAATTGCATAATTTGTATATAGTTTGTCTTTAACACCTCTCGCCATTTCTAAAGCTACTTCTTTACTAACTACAGAGTGTTTTTCAATAGTTTCTGCAGAAACCCCAAGTAAATTAATTTTTGTTTCTACTGAGTACGCTACAATACTTCCTTTATAATAGGCGGAAGAACCAGCAATAGCTACTAAAGTTGCAGCTATTTTACCACCAGTTAAACTTTCTGCCGTTGCAATGGTCTTCTTACTTTTTGTAAGCAAGTCTCCTATTCTTTTTTCCAGAGAAGCATCGTCGTCAATCCCAGTAATAATTTCTGGAATTAATTTATATACTGCAGCCACTTCCTTATCCAACGCTTTTTCCAATTGTGCTTTGTGCAGTCCCCTTGCCGATAAACGCAAGCGTACTCTTCCAAAAGAAGGTAAATAGGCCAATTTAATAAACGGAGGTAAATTATTCTCAACAGACTCTATTCTTTCTGCAATATTACTTTCACCTTGTCCATACGTCATAATAGTTTTATGGATGATAAAGGGTAATTTAAATTGTTGTTGAATTCTTGGCAAAACTTCCTGCTGAATGAGTCCTTTCATTTCATATGGCACTCCAGGAAGCGATACAAAAACTGTTTTATTTTCATAAAACCACATTCCTGGCGCCGTTCCAAAATTATTCATTAGTAAAGTTGCTTTGGAAGGAAGTTGCGCCTGTGCTCTTTGCACCTCTTTAAAAGGATGATTTATCTTCTTGAAGAGGCTTTTAATATGTGCGATCACCTCTGGATATTCTACAACTTTATGGTCCTTAAAAAAGGTTGCAATTGTTTTTTTAGTGATGTCATCTTTTGTGGGACCTAAACCTCCGGTGATAATCACAATATCTGCTCTTTCTTGGGCTTCTTTTAATGCATTTAAAATATGCTGTTTATCATCTTGTATCGAAGAAATTTGATATACGGAAACTCCAATTTTATTCAATTGCTGACCAATCCATTGAGAATTTGAATCTATAATTTGACCTATCAAAATCTCATCTCCAATCGTTATTATTTCTGCTTTCATATTTTTTTAGAATCTTTACACTTCACCACCTTTAAATATGTTGCGTGTCGCTGTATTTTATTTAACCCTTATACTAAAAGCTTCTTTACCTGCTAAGAGTCCTTTTAATTCGTCATTTTCATAAACTTTTCCAACTCCTGCTGGCGTTCCTGTAAATATAATATCACCTTTTTTTAACGTAAAATATTGAGATACATAGGCAATTAACGCATCTATCTTCCAAAGCATTGCCTCCGTATTTCCGTCTTGAACTAAAGTATTGTTCTTGAACAACTGAAACTTCAAATGTTCTAAATCGAATTGTTCTTTCGCATAAAACTCACCAATAACGGCACTGCCATCAAATGCTTTTGCTTTTTCCCAAGGCAAGCCTTTTTCTTTACATTTTGCCTGAACATCTCTTGCCGTAAAATCAATTCCCAGACCGATTTCATCATAGTATTTATGTGAAAATTTTGCTGCAATATGCTTTCCAACTTTATTTATTTTTACCAATACCTCTATTTCATGGTGCACGTCATCGGAAAAAGGTGGAATAATAAAGGGATTTTTTTTTGGCAATATCGCAGAATCTGGTTTTAGAAAAATAACTGGACTTTCCGGTCTCTCATTTTCTAATTCGGCGATGTGCTTTGCGTAATTGCGCCCAATACAGATTATTTTCATTGTCTCTTATGAATTGAATGCTTCTAAAAATAGTGGATTCGATAAAAAAAACACCAATGAACGGTTGCTTTACTCTCCAGCTTCAGGAAAAACAATTGCTCGGTTCCCAGAAACTATAATTTGATGATTTAAATGACATTTTACAGCCCTTGCTAAAACTAATTTCTCGATGTCTGCACCAATTCTTTTTAAGGTTGTTGGTGTACTTTCATGAGTTACTGGCTTTACATCTTGCTCTATAATTGGACCTTCATCTAAATCCAAGGTCGCATAATGTGCTGTGGCTCCAATCAGTTTTACACCTCTTTCATAAGCCTTTTTATAAGGATTTGCTCCCTGAAAAGCAGGTAAAAAAGAATGATGAATATTGATTATTCTCTCTGGATATCGTTTGATAAAATCTGACGATAAAATTTGCATATAACGTGCCATAATAATTAAATCTATTTCATTGGCGTCCAACAACTCCATTACCTGTTTTTCTTGCGCTTCTTTTGTCTCTTTAGTAACCGGCAAATAATAAAAAGGAATCTTGAACATTTCCGCAATCGGCCTCAGTTTATCATGATTGCTAAGAATCATTTTTACATTACAATCTAAACGTCCTTCCTTGAAACGCTCTAATAAATCATATAAGTTGTGACTCGTATGAGAAACCATAATTGCTACATTTCGCTTCTTATCTCCATAATTTACAGACCAGTCAAAATGCAAAGGTGCTGCTAATTCTAAAAAGCTTTGTTCTAAAGTTTCTTTTGAAATATTGGTGCCATCAGCGTTCAAACGAACCCTCATAAAATAGGTGTCTTCAATGGCGTTTACATATTGCTGACAACTTAAGATATTGAATCCTTTATCATAAAAAAAACTGGTGATTTTTGCAACCAACCCTTTTTGATCTGGGCACTTTATTAAGAATGTTACTATTTGTGATTTCATTTTAATTAATTACGAATTAGTTATTTTCAATTTGTGAATTGACTATGGAATCCATTTTTTAGGAAAATTTGGCTTTCTTTTCTCAAGAAAAGCATCTCTACCTTCCTTCGCTTCATCTGTCATATATGCCAAACGTGTTGCTTCACCTGCAAAAACTTGCTGACCAACCATCCCGTCATCTGTCAAGTTCATTGCAAATTTAAGCATCCGAATAGAGGTTGGACTTTTCTCTAAAATTTCTTGTGCCCACACATATGCAGTACTTTCTAATTCGGCATGCGGCACTATTGCATTTACCATTCCCATATCATAGGCTTCTTGGGCAGAATAACTTCTTCCTAGAAAGAAAATTTCCCGAGCTCTTTTCTGTCCTACCATTTTTGCCAAATATGCAGAACCATAACCGCCATCAAAGGAAGTTACATCTGCATCGGTCTGTTTAAAAATCGCATGCTCTTTGCTTGCAAGAGTTAAATCACAGACTACATGCAAGCTGTGTCCTCCACCAACCGCCCATCCTGGAACCACACAAATAACGGCTTTTGGCATAAAGCGAATCAACCTTTGTACTTCCAAAATATTTAGGCGATGGTACCCATCTTCTCCAACATAACCTTGGTGTCCTCGTGCTTTTTGATCACCACCAGAACAGAAAGAATATACGCCATCTTTTGAACTCGGACCTTCTGCAGAAAGCAGCACCACCCCAATATCCACGTCTTCTCCTGCATCGTAAAAGGCATCGTACAGTTCCTTTGTTGTTTTTGGGCGAAAGGCATTTCTAACATCGGGTCTGTTAAAAGCGATCCTTGCGACTCCATTTGATTTTGTATACGTAATATCTTCGTATACTTTCGCAGTTTTCCAATCAGCTTTAATCATAATTTACGCTTTATTTAATACAATTCTATCTTCTTCAATAACAATTAGTTTTTGTTTGTATAAGTGTCCAACTGCTTTTTTAAATGCCTTTTTACTCATTTTCATGTGAAAACGTATAGAATCTGGCGAACTCTTATCGGTAATTAAAATAAACCCTTCTTTACTGTTTTTTAGTCTTGTAAGTACTTTCTCTACATCAGAATCAATCACATTTCTAAAACCTTGCGGTCTTAAAGAAACATCTATTTTACCATCCTCACGAATATTTTTCACATAGCCAGTCACTTCCATATTCTCCTCTAAGGCCTGAAAAACTTCACTTCTAAAAAGCAAACCATCAAATTCTTCATTTATTAAAACGGTGTATCCCAAACCTGTTTCCGTTTCAATGACCAAGCTCACTTTATCACCCTCTTTCAAATTCATTGTTCCTTCTAGCGCATCTTCTTGTAAATCCATTATTGTATCTGTTTAAAATATGTTTTTAAAATTAAATCATTTTCTGCACTTGGCGTAAAAATCTCTAATATTTTTGGCTTTTCTGAAGCATTAAAAAATCCAACCATCTGCTCTATTACGGATGCTGAAGAATATGCCTGCTGATATTCAAACCCATGCATTTTACATAAGTGTTCCGCCGTTAAGCAATGCGGCGTTGTAAAATACGCTTCCGCATTTGTAGTCCCTGGACCAGGAATAATTTTAAAAATACCACCACCGGAGTTGTTAATTATTATAATTCTGAAATCTGCAGGAATATTGGTATTCCAAAGAGCATTACTATCATAAAAAAAACTCAAATCTCCTGTAATAAAAACGGTTTGATTTGTATTTGCATAAGCAGCGCCAATCGCGGTACTTGTGCTACCATCAATTCCGCTAGTCCCTCTATTGCAGAAAATATTTACAGAATTTTTAATAGAAAATAATTGTGCGTACCTAACAATCGAACTGTTGCTAATTTGCAACTGGCAATTGTTGGGAATACGGTCTAAAACTTGTTCAAATACCTTAAAGTCAGAATGCTTCACTTTCTTAAGATACAGAGCATGCTTGTCTCTTCTTTGATCTCTAAATGCAATCCACTTTGATTGATAATTACTTTTTAAAGGTTTTATAAAACTATTAAAATGAGCGAAAAAATCTACCGGTGTTGTTTGAATAAATTCTGACAAACAAAAGAAGGTATTTGTTGCTTTTTTCTCATCAATATCCCAATGGTGCTCTGGTGGATATGCTCTTAAAAAATGCTTTATCCTTTTAGAAACAATCATGCCTCCAAAAGTGATTAAAATTGCTGGCTTTAATTCTTGGAATTGCATATTTTCTAATGAAAATATCAACTGATCAATTGAGTCAATCGCTTTCTCATGACGAAGATTAGATGTTGTTTCTGTAAAAATTAAAACGGAATCATCTGCTGCATATAAATCCATTAATTTATGTAATTCTGCATCTGGATAACTGACACCAACTAGAATCATTTTCTTTTCCGAGACATTCCAAATATCTGCTAATTTCTTATAGTTGATATTAGAATTGTCCAAAGAGCTCATAGAGATGTTAGGAAAATGATACTTGTTTAAACTCGGCACCGTTTCATACAACGGCTCATCAAAAGGAACATTAATATGCACAGGTCCTTTTTGGGCTACTGCTATTTGTAAAGCTTCCCCAATTAATTGGGAATTACGTGTTTTATATTTCTCATTTTCGATCAAATTTGCAGAAAATAAAATGTGATTTTCAAAAACATTTTCCTGTCTAATGGTTTGACCGTCTCCAATATCAATTAAGTGTTTTGGGCGGTCGGCAGAAATAATAACCAAAGGAATATTGCTATAAAATGCCTCTGCAATCGCAGGGTAATAGTTTAACAAGGCAGAACCTGAAGTACATAGAACTGCCACCGGTTTTTGCTGCTGTTGTGCAATCCCTAAAGCAAAAAAACCAGCACATCGCTCATCTACCACACTTAAAGTTTCTATTTCTTCATGACTAGAAAAACCTATGGTAAGCGGCGCATTTCGGGAACCTGGAGAAATCACAACCGTATCAATATTAAATTGAGTACACGCTGAAATTACAATTTGTGCGAGTTCTTTTTTTGGATACATTATTTTAAATCTTTTTAAGATTTAAAAAGTTATAAATAGTGAATTTTGAGTTCTCAGTGCCTGCCTAAAAACTCAAAACTCACAACTAAAAACTAATTATTAATTTCCTTTTTGATAATCTGCTAAAAACTTAGCCAAACCACTATCTGTTAATGGGTGTCTCAACAACCCTTCAATAGCGCTTAAAGGTCCAGTCATTACGTCAGATCCTAATTTAGCACAATCTATAATGTGCATTGTATGACGCACAGAGGCTGCTAAAATTTGAGTTTCAAATCCGTAATTATCATAAATTAAACGAATTTCTGCTATTAGATTTAAACCATCTGTCGAAATATCGTCCAATCGCCCAATAAACGGAGAGACATAGGTTGCACCTGCTTTTGCTGCTAATAAGGCTTGTCCTGCAGAAAAAACAAGCGTCACATTTGTTTTAATCCCTTTAGAAGAAAAATACTTACACGCCTTTATACCATCTTTTATCATTGGTAATTTTACCACGATTTGTGGATTTAAAGCAGCCAAAGCTTCCCCTTCTTTTACCATTCCGTCAAAATCTGTAGCAATAACCTCTGCAGAAACATCTCCTTCCACCAATTCACAAATTTCTTTGTAATGATTGATAATGTTTACTGCTCCGGTAATTCCTTCCTTCGCCATTAACGAAGGATTTGTAGTTACCCCATCTAAAATACCTAAAGCTTGTGCTTCTTTAATTTGTCCTAAATTTGCAGTGTCAATAAAAAATTTCATTTGTGTTTATTTAGTTTTAATTATTATTTTTTCGGGGCATTCCCAGAATGTTATGGTGTGCACTTATATGCTCTACTTCCTTTGCAAAAAGACAAGCATACACTTCTTCGGCTCGGATGCAAAGATAACAACTTGCACCTAAATTCACGAAACACTGTAAGAATATCTTTTTAGTACTTATAAACACTACAGCAGCTCTTTTCTTATAATTTATAATGACGCATTACTAGTTTCTCATACACCCTGTCTGACAAAATTCTTTTTAAAAAAATAGAAACTTTTTCCATAAATCCGCCCACTTTATAGTGGATTTTCGGGTGTTTAGTATTTATAATTTCGTATACTTTTTCAGCCATCTCCCTCGGATTTTTACCGGTATTTACATGGGCATCCATTAAATCAAGGTTTCCTTGATACTTTTCTCTATATGCCGAATTACCCAAAACAGGTGCATGGTATCTACCCGCAGCAATGTTGGTTGCAAAATCTCCTGGAGCCGCATTTACAACATTAATTCCAAAAGACTTGACTTCCATACTTGTTGCTTCCGTAACCAACTCTAAAGCGCCTTTTGTTGCTGAATACACCCCTCGAAAAGGCAAGCCCATATACCCCGCAATCGAAGTAATATTTATTATTGTTCCTGATTTTTGTTCGCGCATCTGAGGTAAAACGGCTTTCATTACATCAATAGCTCCAAAGAGATTGGTGTTAAAAACTGCACGCATCTCATCCGTAGGTGTTTCTTCTATTGGCCCTGTAATCCCCATTCCCGCATTGTTAATTAGAATATCGAGCCTCCCTTCCTTTTCGATAATAAATTGCACTGCAGTTTTAATACTTTCTATTTT